>MDTB01018155.1_pt1 | contig 33309 bp, 28 predicted proteins | sample 811161 | NCBI WGS metagenome assembly MDTB01 (sample SAMN05326650, study PRJNA326480) | marine metagenome | isolation source: seawater | place: Mediterranean Sea | collected 2009 | reverse complement strand
TTACTAAAAGAATTATTCCTTGTTTGGATGTCAAAGACGGACGTACTGTAAAGGGTGTCAACTTTGTCTCTTTGCGTGATGCGGGCGACCCCGTTGAACTGGCGCAACGTTATGCGCAGGAAGGCGCAGACGAATTGGTCTTTTTGGACATTTCCGCATCTGAAGAAAAACGCAAGACCTTGGCACAACTGGTGCGTCATGTAGCACAGGCCATAGACATCCCCTTTACGGTGGGTGGTGGCATAAGTTCCGTTGAAGACGTAGGTGTCTTACTAGACAACGGCGCAGACAAGGTTTCCATCAATTCGGCAGCGGTACGCCGCCCAGAACTCATAAGCGAACTGGCACAGCGTTTTGGCACCCAATGTATCGTAGTAGCCATCGATGCCAAACAAATTGAAGACGAATGGGTGGTACACTTAGTAGGCGGTAAAGTACCCACGGAAAGACGGCTGTTTGAATGGGCGACTGAGGCCGTAGCACGTGGCGCAGGCGAACTGCTCTTTACTTCTATGGATCACGATGGTACCAAGCAAGGCTTTGCCAATGCAGCATTAAAAAAATTAAGTGAAACGGTGAGCGTTCCAGTAATTGCATCGGGTGGTGCTGGGAACGTACAACATTTTATAGATACCTTTGCATTAGGAAACGCAGATGCTGCCTTGGCTGCCAGTGTATTTCACTTTAAAGAAATAAGTATAACTGAACTAAAATCCGTTTTACGAAATAATAAAATTCCTGTACGATGACTATAGATTACAGCAAACACACTGATGGACTAATTCCTGCAATTGTACAAGACGCACAGACAAGGAATATCCTTATGTTAGGCTATATGAATGCCGATGCCGTTGCCAAAACGCAAGAAAGCAAACAAGTGACGTTTTTTAGCCGCAGCAAAAACCGTTTATGGACAAAAGGGGAGGAAAGCGGTCATTTTTTAGTTTTGGTTGATATGGCGGTAGATTGCGACAAAGATACCCTGCTGATTCAAGCTACTCCAAATGGCCCAACATGCCATACGGGAAGTGACACCTGTTGGAATAAAGAAAATACGCCTAATTACGGTTTTCTATCTGCTTTAGAACGTATTATTAATGACCGTAAAAACAACCCTAAGGAGAAAAGTTATGTAGCAAGTTTATTTGCCAACGGGATCAATAAAATTGCGCAAAAATTAGGCGAGGAAGCGATAGAAACTGTGATTGAAGCAAAAGACAATGACGAAGACTTATTCCTCAACGAAAGTGCTGATTTGCTCTTTCACCTGCTGATTTTACTACAAGCTAAAGGATATGCATTACAAAATGTGGTGGATGTGTTGGAGAACAGGCAACAGTTAATTAATAGAAAATAGTATCTAGAGATTTATATCTTTAAGTCATGCAATTAAATCCAGCGATATTTCGGTTTTTTAAGCAGCTCGCCAAGAACAACAACCGAAAGTGGTTTGAGCAAAATAAATCAGAGTTTAAGGCCTTGGAAACAGATGTAAAGCAGTTTGGCGAAGCCCTGAAAGACCAACTCAACCAAAACGACAGCATAGACCGTTTTAAGGTATTTCGCATTTACCGTGATGTGCGCTTTTCCAAAGACAAGACGCCGTACAAAACCCATTTTGGACTGACTTGGCACCGCACCAAACCTGAATTTAGAGGCGGCTATTATTTACACCTAAAACCTGACGATATCTTTTTGGCTTGTGGTTTTTGGGATCCTGCGCCGGCAGACCTTAAACGTATACGTCACGAAATTGACCTAGACGGAGAAGAATACCGAAACCTTATAAATGCACCAGCCTTTAAAAACATTTGGGGTGAACTACAAGGCAATAAAGTTAGAACGTCACCCAAGGGCTACGCCAAACACCACCCAGACATCGATTTATTACGTTTAAAGCAGCATATTTTTATGATTCGATACACAGAGGAAGAAGTTACCGCAAAAGATTTTATGAACCGCCTAGACGCTGCCATACAAGCCGTGCGTCCCTTTGTGGATTATATGAGTGCTGTACTCACCACCAATGCAAATGGGGAAAGCTTGGTTTAAGATAATGTGATCAATGAAAAAAAGCTTCGTACATCACTTAGCCAATAACAAAGAATCAATAAATAATTTATACTATATATAGCATGGTTAAGTGGTTTTATGCCTTGCTAGTATATCAAACGTGGTTAACTATTAGTCAAAGCTGTAGTTTAGTACTTATGCTTTGAATGTTTGCTTTTTGACTTATCTAATACAATGCAATAATCAAAAGGCGTTATGTCGTTTAAGAAAATAGGCTTTTGGAAAAGGAAGCAGCGTCAAAAGTTAAAAAGAAAACTTAAACGGCTTTAGATAAGTGGTCTGCTAACAATAGCTGCAGTTGTTCTTGCAGGCGTATAATGACCAAATTCATCATGCGCTTATTTAGCTTGGAAGAGTTTTGAATGTAGAAAGCGTATTCGGCTACGGTAAATTGGCCAATCAACATCCCCTTAACAGCGTTGCGAAACTTCTGATCCTTGCAAATGGCTGTTTCAATATATTGCATGCGTTTATCTAGCGAAAGTTCGTAAAATACTCCCTTGTGCTTGTTGGCATAATTCACAAATGCAGCAATGAGTATGAGGTTTTGTAATTTTAAAACAGGGCGTAGGGTATCGTTTTGAAAACGTTCCTCATCAGACATATTTTCAAAAGTCTGAAGTTTTTTAATCTCTGGACGTATTCGCAGCAAATCGTTTTGTCTGTCGTTCATGTAAAATTTTTATTAAAGTTAGTATCGAATTTAATTAGTCAATATGCGCGATTACATTTATTTAATAGGATTTCAAAATTAAGTAAACTTATAAATTTTTAATAATATTAAAAATTAGCTAACACAGCATGAAAATTTAGTGCGTGATCTTAATGTAATTCACATGACATGCATTAAAAAAATAATATTAAGAGACAATTTGTTTTTAATCACTTTTAAAAAGGATTATGTTAAGGCTCTAAAACCGAGTATTTTTTTATCCAATTTCTATGATATTTATATATCGTATCTCTTGGAACAAAATGCCCAACATCATCCATTTCAATAATTTTAAGATCCTTTTTTGGTGTACCAATAATTTCTTTCCAAGGTAAAAACATTTCATTGTAGCTGACTACAGGATCCAATTTTCCAACGATATGGAGAATTGGGGTTTTTATCCTTCGAGTATAATAATGGTAATCAGTCTCTTTGGGCTGAGTGTAACTAGGCACTCCACCAACAATAATAAAGGCAGATTTTACTCTGTCGTCTATTGCGAGCATTATATTGGAATATATAGCTCCCATACTTGCACCATAGTATGATAAATTATTAAAATTAAAATCAGATCTTGATTCTATATAATCAATCGCTCTTTTATAGTCTTGGCCTTTTCGAATCACTGATTGTCTTGCACATAATAATTGGTTTAATTCTTGTGCACATTCATTGTTCCTAGCTCTTGAATATAAACCTGAATATATGGGATATATTATTGCATACCCCTCATCGATTAAGTAACTGAATCTATTTATCAGATCAAGTGAAACTTGGCTAGTTGAATCAGATTGCAATGAACCTGCGTGGGGAAAAACTATAATTGGGTCATATTTGTTTTTGATTTTATTAGAATAAGCTATAAAACCAAATAGATTTTCGTTGCTATTATACGTGGTACTCATCTCAAACCTTTCTACACTGTAATTTTTATTTTCTAAGTCTATGAAAGATGTCGAAACATTCAAAGGCGTATGTTCATAATCAAATTGCGATTTGTAATAAAGAAATAAATCATCACTAATATCAGGCTCATTCAATAAATTTCTGCGTAATCTTTCTGAGACAACATAATCATTTTGTTTATTTTCATTAATGTTTACTAATGATTTAGCTAATCTTATACCATTTCCAAGTGACCTGTCTAGTATGTCTTGTTCAGAATTGGCATGAAAAGTATAGTTTAACTCTAAGTAAGACCCGCCGGCAGAAACATAAAGTTTTTTATTATCTCCTACATTATTTAATATCCATTCCCTAACGTTACCACCTATGTTATTAATGTTATTTATACTACCATTAGTGTCATAAACACTCCTAGTAACCCCCGTATTAAAATTACCATTTTTGGTAACGTTTTTATCGCGAATGTTATTAAAATCATCCGCTGCATAAACCCATTGGAATATATTTGGAATTTCTAGTTTCTTATACTTTGCATACGCTTTAGCTTCAAGCCAACTTATGCCAGTTACAGGATGGTCCCCGAGACCGTTAGGAAAATTTCCGTAAGACCAATTCAGAGGACCCTGTTTGCCAAATTTGTCAGTAAAAAGTTGAACTGTTGATTTAAATTCATATACATTTTTACCAATCTTAATTGGGAAATCCCAAAATTTTGGATTTTCGTAGCCACCATCTTTGATGAAATCATAAAACTCAGAGTTTGAAACTTCATTTTTAGATAAAGAAAATGGAGGTATTTTAACTTTATTAATTCTTTTACCCCTGAGTCTAAAGTTTGAAATTTCTCTACCAATAAAAACCTGGTGATTATTTGGTATTTCAATTATGTCTGGAAAATTATATTCATGATAATCTATAGTACGTGAGTTAAACACATTATCAAAATAAAAAACATTGTCATTATACTCTAATTTTAATTTGTATGAATCCCAAGCTTTTGGAACAACAAAAGAATCAATTGGAGTTTTACCAATAAGATTATAATCAGATTCCCCCCTATATTTTATTGAAACATTAACATCGGATTTATTTAATTTAAGTTTTGCATATTTCCTAGACCTATCATAATAGTTCTTGATTATTTCATTATTGGGATATAATTCGGCTAAAATTTTAGTTTTTTTGAAAACCTCTAAAATATTTCCTTCATCATAAAGCTGTATGATAACGGGTAATTCCGTATTTAAAAGTTTATTGTTATTATTTATTTTTTTAAAAAAATAAAAGAAAAGCAAGAAAAATAACAGAGCAATTAAAATAATCATTATAATTTTTTTTCTGTTTCTATTTGAAAACTCTTTTCGTGATGATTTTGATTTTTTATATTTAAGAAAATAATAGACTATAATCGATATAAATGATAATAGAAAAGTTATTAATACAATATTAAAGTAAAATGCATCAATACTAAATCTTTTAAAAAGCCAATCAATTCCTTGAAGAGTGGTAAATACGAAAGCAAGTACACCACCAATTATTTGAAAAAATCTATTTGAATTATTGAACATATCCAAAATTACATAATCATTTATTAAAAATTATCAAATACTATATTTTTAAATAACTTTTAATGAATGATAATTTATATTATGTTAAATTAATGTTTTTGTCTTGAAACACCCCTTTTTTTGTGTAAAAAAAGTATTTGATAATTTCCCTTGCCTGCTTTGAATGAGATATTAACAGAAATGTTTAATTTTGTATAAAGCATTGATATGAATCAAATCCCATCAGTTGACTTACGAGATTTTTTAGGAAAAAACAATGATAAACGTTTATCCTTTATAAAAAACTTGGGCAAAGCTTACGAGGAAATTGGCTTTGTCGCTCTAAAGGGACATTTTCTGGACAATGATTTGGTTGATGAACTTTACACCCAAGTTCGTATGTTTTTTAGTCTTCCTGATGAAATAAAAGCCAAATATGAAATTTCAGGTCTTGCTGGTCAACGTGGCTATACCGCTTTTGGAAAAGAACATGCTAAGGGAAGAACCGCTGGTGATTTGAAAGAGTTTTTTCATTTTGGACAAAACAATTCACCTTCAAATGGAGAAGATTATCCAGAAAACGTGCTTGTTGATGAAAACCCTGCTTTTAACTATATTGGTCAAAAAACTTTTTCGAAACTTGAAAAAACAGGTCTTTTTGTATTACGGGCTTTGGCACTCCATCTTGGTTTAGATGAGTTTTATTTTGATAATTATGTCAGAAGTGGGAACAGCATTTTAAGAGCCATTCACTATCCTCCAATTAAAAAGGAGCCCAAAAAAGCCGAACGCGCAGCAGCTCACGGTGATATCAATTTGATTACTTTGCTCATGGGTGCACAAGGGCGTGGCTTACAAGTTCAAAATCATCAAGGAGATTGGATTGATGCCATTGCAGAAGAAGACGAACTTGTCATCAACGTTGGTGATATGCTATCTAGACATACCAATAATAAATTAAAATCAACCATTCACAGAGTTGTCAATCCAGATCGATCTTCCTGGGGAAGCTCACGCTACTCTATCCCCTTCTTTATGCATCCAATTTCTGAAATGAAACTTGATGTACTCCCCCATTGTATTGATGTAGAAAATCCTAAAAAATTTCAAAATATCACTGCTGGTGAATTTTTGGAAGAACGACTTCGCGATCTGGGTTTACGAAAATAATCATGGCAAAGCTCAATAGTCTTTCTGATCTAAGGTTTCTCTTTCCTGAAGCTGAAGGGGCTTACAATCCTGAACCAGAAACCAGAAAACAAAATTTAGAAGCGCACTTTAGTAACAAGGGTCGAGGAGGGAAAACTGTAACTGTCATTAAAGGTTTTGTAGGCAGTTCTAAAGAACTCAAAGCCTTTGAGAAAGAGTTAAAATTATTATGCGCAGTTGGAGGAAGTGTAAAAAGCAATGAAATTATCATTCAAGGAAATTTTAGAGATAAAATCATGGCACATTTACAAAAACAAGGGCACAATGTCAAACGCGTGGGTGGATGAATTCATCAGAACTTATATTAAATGATGATGGCTCAATTTACCATTTGGGAATTAGAACAGAACATTGTGCACCTTTGATCCTTACTGTTGGAGACCCCGAGCGAGTACCAACAGTATCTCAATTTTTTGATTGTATTGAGTTTCGCCATCAAAAAAGAGAGATTTGTATTCACACTGGCAAGTTGGGAAATCAATCGGTAAGCGTTATTTCAACCGGCATGGGGACAGACAATATCGATATTATCCTCAATGAAATAGATGCTTTATTTTCTTTTGATCTCAACACAGGAAAACCACTTCACTCCCATAATCCTCTGACTTTTATTCGTTTGGGTACTTCTGGAGCCATTCAAGCTGATATTGGATTGGATAGTTTAGTTGTTGCAGAAGGGGCTATTGGTTTTGACAACTTGATGCATTATTATGACCCAAAAATGTGCGACCACCCTCTAGCCGAAGCACTTCACTCACATATGGGAAATCCTAAAAAAATCAATCATCCCTACTATGCCTTAGCCGATGAAGGATTATTTGCGACTTGTGTTGATCTTGGTATGCAACCAGGGATTACTGCTACGAATGCTGGTTTTTATGCACCGCAAGGACGTCATTTAAGGACCCAAAAAGTTGTTGATTATGGCAATGAACATTTATCTCAGTTTGAGTATAAAAACAGTGTGATCACCAATTTCGATATGGAAACTGCAGGCATTTATGGCTTGAGTCGTGTTTTGGGGCACAAAGCCATTTCAATTTCTACGATTCTCGCAAATCGTATTAATGGCGCATTCTCTGAAAATGCTGACAAGGCTGTTCATGATATGATCGCTATTGTCACATCTGCAATCAAAGAAGGCAAATTATAGCTACCAATCAATTATTGGCTTTCCCATGCTTGTAAAAAATGCATTGGCTTTACTGAAGTGCTTATTGCCGAACCAAAATCCTCTATTGGCACTCAGTGGAGATGGATGTCCAGAAACAAGTACTAAATGTTTATCTCTATTAATGTGCTTTCCTTTTTGCTTGGCATAGTTCCCCCACAGCATAAAAACCAAACCTGTTTTTTTTGTAGATAGTTTTTCAATTACGACATCTGTAAAGCTTTCCCATCCTTTATTTTGATGACTACCAGCCTGTCCTTCCCTAACGGTTAAGATTGCATTAAGCAATAAAACCCCTTGAGTTGCCCATGGTAATAAATTCCCGCTTTGAGGATATGGTTTCCCAATATCTAGTTGGACTTCTTTAAAGATGTTTACAAGCGAAGGTGGATGCGAAACACCCTCAGGTACAGAAAAACAAAGACCGTGTGCCTGTCCTTCGCCATGGTATGGATCTTGGCCGAGAATAACTACTCTAACGTCTTCAAACGGGCATGAATCAAAGGCATTAAAGATTACTCTTGCTGAAGGAAAACATTTAAATTTATAATATTCTTGACGTACAAATTGGGCAAGTATATTAAAATATGGCTTATCAAATGTATCAGCCAACTGTTCTTGCCAAGATTTTATCAGTCTCACCTTCATGAAAAAAACTATTTTTGTCTTGCCTCAAGGTAACAAAAATTGAAATGATAAAAATTACGCAAAAAACACTCGATGATTTAGAGTTTGGTGTTGTCCTAGAGCAAGCTGCTTTACGTTGTGTTACAGCACTAGGAAAAGCACAGATGATGACAACAACGCCTTCAGTTGATATAGTTGGTGTTAAAAAGGCTTTATTGCGTACAAACGAATATGCTATTTCATTTTCGGAAGAAAAACCCATTCCTAACCACGGCTTTGAAAACGTGATTGAAGAATTATCACTCCTAGATGTAGAAAACAGTAAAATTGAGTTGGAAGGTTTTCAAAAGATACTTTTACTTGTCGAAACTGCAAACACTATCATTAAATTTTTAAAAAAGAATAAAGACCTTTATCCTAATTTGTTTGATTCCACTTGTGGGCAAGTCCCGATCAAGGAAATTCCAACTGAAATAAACCGTGTCATCGATAAGTTTGGAGATGTCAAAGACCGGGCTTCAGATAATCTTCACATCATCCGCAAACAAATGAATAGGGTTCGTTCCAAAATAAGTCAAAGCTTTGGAGCAGCACTAAGCAACTATCAAGGATCTGGATTCCTAGATGATATTAGAGAGACGGTCATGGGTAGCAAACGTGTGTTAGCTGTAAAAGCCATGTATAGACGTAAAGTAAAAGGCGTGATACACGGCAGCAGCAAAACGGGCAGCATTGTATATATAGAACCCCAAACCACTCTAGCCTATACCCAAGAGCTTCAAAACCTAATTTATGACGAAAAAGAAGAAATCGAATCAATTCTGCGTGCACTTACAAATTATATGCGTCCTTTTGTAAATGATTTTAACCAATTCGCCAGTCTGTTAATTTTAATAGATGTGCACGCCGCTAAGGCCTATTATGCTAAAGAAATGGACGGAGTAATGCCTATTTTGAGTGATGTACAAGAAATCGATATTAAAAAGGCCTATCACCCCCTACTCTATTTGAATAACAAGATAAAAAAGAATACTACTTATCCACAAGATATCCATCTTCACACTGAAAACCGTATTGTGGTGATTTCGGGTCCAAACGCAGGCGGAAAGAGTATTACACTCAAGACTGTTGGACTACTACAATTAATGATGCAAAGTGGGTTTTTACTACCTGTTAACGAAAGCAGCCATATGAGCGTATTTGAACGTATACTCACGGATATTGGAGACAATCAGTCTATTGAGAATGAATTGAGTACCTACAGCTACCGACTAAAGAACATGCAACGCTTCTTGAAAAAATGTAATGAAAAAACACTTTTCCTTATAGATGAATTTGGAACAGGTTCAGATCCCGAACTGGGTGGTGCGCTTGCCGAAGTATTCCTCGAAGTATTTTATGATCATAATGCCTTTGGGGCTATCACCACTCACTATTCAAATCTTAAAATACTCGCAAATGAACTTCCGCATATGACAAATGCTAATATGCAATTTGACGGGGCTAGCTTACAACCAACCTTTAAATTAGTTACAGGAGAAGCAGGTAGTTCTTTTACATTTGAGGTGGCAGAGAAAAATGGTATCCCATATAGCCTTATCAATAAAGCAAAAAAGAAAATTGAGGGGGGTAAAATTCGCTTTGATGCAAGTATCGCCAAGCTTCAAAAGGAGCGTGCCAACATGAGTAAAACCTCTAAAGAATTAAAAGAAGCTTCAATCAAAAACAAAAAAGAAAACGATAAGCTAGAATTACTTAATACCAAAGTCAAACACAAACTCGAACGTTATCAAGAGCTTTTTGACCAAGAAAAGCGTATGATTGTTCTTGGCAACAAAGTTAACGATGCAGCAGATCAATTTTTTATCACAAATAAAAAGCGTCCACTTATTGCAGAGTTACTGCGAATTGTGGAGACTGAAAATGCAAAACGAAAACGAAAAACAAATGCAATACACAAAAAAGAACAACAAGAAAAGCGTGCAATTAAAAAGGAAGTAGCCGAACAGGTAGTAGTAGTACGTGAAGAAAAAAAGAAGAAAAAAGCAACTAAACCAAAAGAAAGTTATCGCCCAAAAATTACTTTCCTAATTGGGGATAAGGTACGCATGTTTGATGGAAAGGCCGTTGGAACCATAGACATTCTTGAAAAGAAGAAAGCCATTGTAAATTATGGCATTTTTACCACACAAGTAAACGTAGAAGCTCTTGAATTGGTGGAAAGAAAAAGTAAGTGAATATGGAAATAAAAAGTAAGTGAATAATTATTGTCGTTGTGTTATGTCAAAACTCTCGCTTGCCGTAAATTAACAAAAGTCAAATATTTTTATTAAGAAATTTGAACGTCTGTTTTAATAACTAATTTTAGTAATGATCGTCCCGGTTTTTGACTTTCGGTTTACCGAGTTTACCAAGCCATTTCGCAACCATTAACGATACTGAGGCGTCTCCTGTAATATTAACTGCAGTACGACACATATCAAGTGGTCTATCAACAGCAAAAATCAATGCCAATCCTGCCTCGGGTATACCAGCTTGAGCCAAAACAATTACCAGCATAACCATGCCAGCGCCTGGAACCGCTGCTGAGCCGATAGAAGCTAATGTTGCAGTGGCAATAATACCCAACTGAGCACCAAGGTTTAAATCCATTCCAAAAGTTTGTGCAATAAAAACAGCAGCAACAGCTTGGTATAAGCTCGTACCATCCATATTGATGGTTGCGCCTATGGGCAATACAAAGCTGCTAACATCTTCATCAACGCCCAAGTGTTCGTGTACACGTTCCATGGTAACAGGAAGTGTGGCAGCTGATGAACTTGTTGAAAACGCTAACAATTGTGCAGGTGAGATCCCTCTTAAGAAAAAACCAATTTTCTTGCCTGTGATAAAGCGTACTAAAATCAAATAAAATAAGGTCATACAAAGCAAGCCCAACAGTACTGTTATGGTGTATAAACCAAGTGCTTTAAACAATTCGGCTGACGGCGCTTCGGCAACCAATGCTGCAAGAAGGGCAAATACACCATAGGGGGCAGCAATCATAATCAAATCAATGAGCTTAAGTATGACTTCATTGAGTGCATCAAAAAAATCTTTAACATGTTGAGATTTTTTTGGTGGAATAAGCACGATGCCTATTCCAAAAAATATGGCAAAGAAAATTACCTGTAACATATTGCTGTTGTCTTGCATTGCAGCAAAAATGTTAGAGGGAACTAAATCCACAAGTGCTTGTAAGGGGCCTGATTCTTTTTGAGCTGCAGCAAAAGATTGTTTGGCCGCTGCATCAGAGGCATAAGCCGAAAGCAGTTCTGTTCTAGTCTCATTGGATATGGTATTGCCAGGCTTAATTACATTAACAATGCTTAAACCAATAGTAACAGCTGTAATAGTTGTGAGTAAATACAAGCCAATGGTACGCCCCCCCATACTGGAAAGCTGTGTAATGTCTTTTAAGTCTGATACTCCTTTAATTAGTGAAGCCAATATCAAGGGTACTGCGATAAGTTTAAGTACATTAATAAAAATAGTACCAAATGGTTTTATCCAATACACTATCAAACCCTTACCCCACTCAAATTGACTAATTAGCAAACCAAAGAGAACACCAAGAAGCATTCCTAGTAAAATTTTCAAGTGGAGGGGCAGTTTTTTCATGTTTTATATTTTGGCATTTTTATTGCGAAGACTAAAATCAGCCAATACCAAAGCAGCCATGGCTTCAACTATAGGAACGGCACGAGGTACTACACAAGGATCGTGTCTGCCCTTCCCTTCAATAACAACCTTATCTCCTTTTTTATCAATGGTTTCTTGAGTCTGCATAATGGTTGCAACAGGCTTAAAAGCTACATTAAAATAAATATCCATACCATTGCTGATACCCCCTTGTACACCACCTGAGTAGTTGGTTTTGGTTGTACCATCTTCGTTGTATAAATCGTTATGTACACTTCCTTTTTTTGTAGCACCGAAAAAGCCACTACCATATTCAAATCCTTTAACGGCATTGATCGAAAGCATGGCTTGTCCAAGGGATGCATGAAGCTTGTCAAAAACAGGTTCACCCAATCCGATGGGAACATTTTTGATGACACAAGTAACGACACCCCCAACAGTATCTCCGTCTTTACGAACTTGCTTTATGTAGGCTTCCATTTTAGCTGCAACTAATTGATCTGGACAACGTACGGGATTAGTTTCAATATTAGAAAAATTATGTGTGTTTTGTGGGTTTTCAATTGACAACTCCCCTACCGCAGAAACAAAAGCATGAATACTTATGGGAGCAATAAATTGTTTGGCAATACTGCCTGCTACCACGCGGGCAGCGGTTTCACGTGCCGAACTTCTTCCACCACCACGGTAATCTCTTATGCCATATTTTTTATCATAAACATAATCGGCATGTGAAGGTCGGTAACTATCTTTAATATGGCTGTAATCTTTTGATTTTTGATTGGTATTCACAATGGTAAATCCGATCGGCGTACCAGTAGACAAACCTTCAAATACACCTGAGTGAATAGCAACTGTATCGGGCTCTTTTCGCTGAGTTACAATAGTAGATTGTCCGGGTCTACGCCTATCTAAATCTTCTTGAATTGCCGCAACATCAATTGCTACACCTGCTGGACAGCCTTCAATAACACCACCCAAGGCTGCTCCATGCGACTCGCCATAGGTTGTTAAGCTAAATATTTTTCCAAAAGTATTTCCTGCCATTAAAAAAAATTTTTTTAAAAGTACGAATATATACAGTCAACGTAAAACAACTCTACAGAATTGTATTACAATGTATGGGACGGTTAAAGTAAATCAGTAATTCAAATTCCTTTTGCTTAAATTTGCAAAAACATTATTTCCATGCGAAATTATTTCTTATTAATACTACTTATACTTTTTGTTTCGTGTCAATCGTCGTCAGGTGATTATACTATAAATATTTCTGCTGATGTAGAAGATAATCACCAAATATTTCTTGTTAACTTTGATGAAAGCAATAAACCTAACGTTATTGATACTCTCTTCGTAAAAGACGGTTTAACTTCTTACAGCGGTATTTCGAAATTACCAGATTACCAATCTTTATGGGTAAACGGAGTAAGAGGATCTGTACCAATTTTTGTAGAGCCAGGAGAAATTACAGTTGAACTTTATAAAGACAGTATTCAAGCTTCAAAAGTGAGCGGAACTAAAACAAACGTAGCTTTTAAACGATATATTGACGAAATCAATCCATTATTTAAAACATTTTATGAAATTCAAAATGAGATGCGTAACGCGATGATTTCTCGTGACAGCTTAGCATACAAAGATTTAGAAGACCAATTAAACGAAATGCAAGCCAAGTTTAACTACTTCCAAATTGAGTATACGAAATCAAATCCAGACTCATATGTTTCAGCAATGGTATTGATACAATTGGTCATGAATAAAGCAATTGATAATGAAGCAGCTTATAAAATTTATAATGGCTTCAGCAAAAACATCAAAAAAACAAAATCGGCTGTAAAGATTTATGAGCTGGTAGCTCCAAAAAAAGCTAATGAAACGAAAGAGAACTCGAAAGACGGCGAAGTCAATGTTGGGGATAAAGCACCTGACTTTTCTGCACCTAACAACAATAATATTGCAGTTTCATTAAACAAATCACTTGGCAAATTAACTCTTATAGATTTTTGGGCATCTTGGTGTGGCCCGTGTCGAATTGATAGTCCAAATCTTGTCAACGTACATAATAAATATAAAGATAAAGGCCTGGTTATAGTAGGTATATCACTTGACATCAAAGAGAAGTCATGGAAAAAAGCCATTATTAACGATCGTCTAGATTGGATACAGGTATCCCATTTGAAGCGTTGGGATGATCCTATTGCCTCTATCTACGGAGTTAATTCTATTCCTCAACTTTTTTTATTGGACGAAAATGGAGTAGTAATAGCCAAGGAACGACATGCAGTAGATTTCATTCCCTTCATCGAAAAAATATTGCTTTAAGCATATTCACCTATTTTAGGCTTAATGGAGCGACTCACTTTTATTATCACATTTCCGTTTTTGTTGCTTATTTCATGGATGCCATTTGGAATATTATATTTATTATCTGACATACTTTACTATTTACTTTATCATGTGGCTGGCTATCGTAAAAATGTAGTCCGTAAGAACATCAAGCTTTCTGGTCTAGTTAAAACAAAAAAAGAAGCACTAGCTATTGAAAGAAAGTTTTATCGCTATTTATGTGATTTGTTTTTGGAAATGATCAAAGTAAAGGGAATGTCAAAAAATGACATGATGCGTCGCTTTAAATTAACAAATCCCTCTATTTTAAAAGATTTCGCAAGAATGAATAAGTCTGTTTTTGTAATGGCAGGGCATTACGGAAATTTTGAATGGCTGTTGTCATTAGGACATCACACCCCACACACCGCACACGGAATTTATGCACCATTGCAAAACCCCTATTTTGACAAATATTTAAAAAAGGTACGATCCTTACACGGATCTTTTCTTATATCAAGGAAAAAGTTTCGTGAGCAATTTACTAATATGCAACATAGAAAAGAATTAACAGTTATTGGGTTTGCAGCAGATCAATCACCACAAGACAAAAAAAAGAATTACTTCCGCAACTTTTTTGGTCACGAAGTCCCTGTATTTACTGGTGCCGAAAGACTAGGTAAAACATTCGATGTACCTATTTTAATGGCAAAAGTTAGACGGATTAAAAGAGGTTATTACGAAACAACATTAAACCTATTAGCCGAAAATCCTAGGACTCTCCCCGACTATGCAATTACAGACTTTTTTTACGAACAATTGGAAACATTAATAAAAGAAGATCCATCTTTGTACTTCTGGTCACATAATCGTTTTAAACTGATGCGACAAACTCAGCAATAACTGCTTCTATTTTTTCGATTTTTGCTTTTATGTTATCTAGCGATTTTGCCTCAGCATACAATCTTATGATTGGTTCCGTATTAGATTTTCGTAAGTGAATCCAGGAATCATCAAAATCAATTTTAACTCCGTCAATTTTAGTTACACGCGCATCTTCAAAAGTAGTTGCAATAGTATCAAGCAATGCATCTGCGTTCCAAGAGGATGAGAGATCAATTTTCTTTTTATACATTAAATAAGATGTATAGCGCTCTTTGAGTTTAGATACTCTGATATTTTCATTTGCTATATGAGACAAGAAAAGAGCAATACCGACTAGAGCATCTCGGCCGTAGTGTAGTGCAGGAAGAATTACTCCACCATTACCTTCACCGCCGATAAGGGCTTTAACCTCTTTCATCTTGTTAACAACGTGTAACTCACCTATTGCACTTGCGTGATAATTAACATCATAATCGTTTGCTAAATCAGCAAGGGCCCTTGAAGATGATAAATTAGATACAATAGGACCCTTTTCTTTTTTAAGAATGTAATCAGCACAGGCAACAAGAGTATATTCTTCACCAAAAAAGAGGCCGTTTTCATCAATAAAAACAAGACGATCTACATCAGGATCAACAGCTATTCCCAAATCTGCACGTTGAGCAGTTACCTCATTTGATAAATCGGAGAGGTGTTCTTCAAGTGGTTCTGGATTATGTGGAAATTCACCGTTTGGTGTACAATAAATTTTATGCACTTTTACCCCTAGCTGCTCCAGCAACAAAGGAACAGCGATACCCCCAGATGAATTAACACCATCGACAACAACACTAAATCCTGCTGATTTAATAGCTGAAACATTTACCTGTGGAAGGCTAATAATCTTATCAATATGTGCTGAGATTGCATCACTAACTATACTAATTTTTCCTAGTCCATTTACTCCAACAAAATCAAACGATTGTTCTTTTACATATTGCATAAGTTCAACTCCTTCATCAACATTGATAAATTCGCCTTTATTATTTAATAATTTTAACGCATTCCAATGCATGGGATTGTGACTGGCTGTAATTACTATACCACCCTGTGCTTGTTTACGAACCACTTCCATTTCAACAGTAGGAGTCGTAGAAATGCCAATATCAATCACATCTATTCCAAGGCCAACAAGAGTCATTTGTACCAGTGACTGAACCATTGGACCGGAAATTCGTGCATCACGACCTACAACTACTGTTACTGAATGATGTTTAATTTTTATCCAGCTACCGTAAGCTGCAGCAAAAGCAACTACATTAATAGGTGTAAGATTGTTACTAATTTCTCCCCCGATAGTGCCACGAATACCCGAAACAGATGCAATTAAAGTCATTCTTTTATTTTGTCAAATATAAGCATACATATGCACATGAATTATTTAACTCACTTGGTCTTAGCATAAACAGTAATTGGCTTACTTTTAGGCAATTTTATATATGATCATGCAATTATAAAGACATGTATTTATTTATAAAATTGAGTTTTGAAATTTAGATATATTAAAGTTTTTTACATCATTTTAAATAAATGTCTAATCGCTTAGGCATGTAAGACCTGCAAATCAGTGCAAAACCAATTAAATATAATTTCACTTTTTTAGGCAAAATTCTCAAAACTTTAAACCGAATTCTTTGTCTATTATGAATTAATTAAAAAAGACACACTTCAGTAAAAACTTAACAAAAATCAATTATATTAGAAGCTTGACTTTGCTATGAAAGATGCGATTATTGTTAAGGGGACCCGAGTACACAACTTGCGAGACATCGACGTGGAGATTCCTCGAAACCAGCTTGTTGTGATTACTGGCCTTTCCGGTAGCGGAAAATCCTCTCTTGCATTTGATACTCTTTATGCCGAAGGTCAACGTCGCTACATTGAAACTTTTTCTGCTTATGCACGTCAATTTTTGGGAGCATTAGAACGCCCCGATGTAGATAAAATTGATGGACTATCCCCTGTAATTGCAATTGAACAGAAAACTTCAGGTAAAAGTCCACGGTCTACTGTTGGCACAATCACTGAAATATATGACTTCTTAAGACTACTGTATGCCCGTACTGCTGACGCATACAGCTATGAAAGTCAGGAAAAAATGGTGCAGTATACAGACACCGAAATTCAAGTCGCTATCGAATCGCTTTACAAAAACAAAAAAATTGCCATACTTGCCCCTATTATACAATCACGAAAGGGTCACTACCGTGAACTATTTGCATCTATTTTTAAACAAGGATTTACAAGGATGAGGACAGATGGAAAATTTGTAGAATTGGTATCTAACTTTAAACTTGATCGGTACAAAAATCACGATATCGAAATTGTTATTGATAGGGTACTTGTCAAAACGTCAAAAACCGATAGTAAGCGCTTAGCAGACAGCATAGAAACTGCCATGTATCATGGCAAAGATATGCTGATGATTTATGATTATGAAACTGAAGAGACACGTTTCTACAGTCGTAAATTAATGTGTCCAACCAGTGGTATTTCATATGCAGCTCCAGAACCCAACACTTTTTCGTTTAACTCCCCAAAGGGAATGTGTACTTCTTGTAATGGCTTGGGTGTTGTGCATAAGGTAAATCATAAAAAAATCATCCCCGATACATCTATATCTATCAAGGCTGGTGGTATTTACCCTCTAGGAGAAGAAAAAAGTAATTGGACATTTAAGCAAATAAATAGCATCGCTCAACGCTATAACTTTTCACTTACAGATCCTATAAAAGATATCCCAAAAGATGGTATGGAGGTTATATTAAATGGTGGTAAAGAACGCTTTTCTGTAGCTTCCAAGTCTTTAGGGATCACTAGAGATTATAGTATTGATTATGATGGCGTCATTCCATTTTTGGAACATCAATTCAAGGAAGCACATTCATCTACGCTCAAACGTTGGGCAAAGGATTTTATGGATGAAGTCAAATGCCCTAAGTGTGCTGGTGCAAGGCTCAGAAAAGAAGCCCTTTTCTTTAAAATAGGCGATAAAGGGATTGCTGATTTGACAAATATGGATATTTCACAATTACATATTTGGATACAAGGTATTCGTTGTTCTTTAACTAAAAAACAGCTTATCATTGCAAATGAAGTTCTGATTGAAATAGAAAAACGTTTGCAGTTTCTATTAGATGTAGGGTTAGAATATCTCACTTTGAACCGAAGTGCCAAAACACTGTCTGGAGGCGAATCACAACGCATCCGTTTGGCAACACAAATTGGAGCTCAATTGGTAGGAGTACTTTATATATTAGATGAACCCAGTATTGGTTTACACCAACGCGACAACCAAAAACTAATTGAATCGCTTATAAAATTGCGTGATATCGGCAATTCAGTAATTGTAGTTGAGCATGACAAGGACATTATGCTAAAGGCTGATTATTTAATAGACATGGGGCCTGGTGCTGGACGTCATGGCGGAAAGGTTGTGGCAGCAGATAATCCGAAACGTATTAAGCAGATGGATACGGAAACAGCATCTTATCTGATGGGTAAAAAGCAAATTGAAGTTCCAAAAAAAAGACGTTTAGGAAACGGAAAAAAACTAGAATTAAAAGGCTGTGCAGGCAACAACCTCAAGCTTGTAGACCTCACCATACCATTGGGCACCATGATTGGAGTTACTGGTGTGTCAGGTAGTGGAAAATCCACTCTTATAAACGAAACCCTCTACCCAATTCTAAACCAACATTTCTTTAGAGCCGTAAAGAAACCCTTACCCTTCGATTCAATTAAAGGTTTGATTTACATTGATAAAGTAATTGATATCAACCAATCCCCTATTGGCCGTACCCCTCGAAGCAATCCTGTGACTTATACAGGAATCTTTGGGGAAATTCGCCAATTGTTTACTAAAACACCAGAAGCCATGATACGTGGCTATAAGCCAGGCAGGTTTAGTTTTAATGTGAAAGGTGGCCGTTGTGAAGCTTGTCAAGGTGCAGGTGTAAAAACCATTGAAATGAATTTTTTACCTGATGTATATGTTCATTGTGATTCGTGTTATGGAAAAAGATTCAATAGAGAAACTCTTGAAATCAAGTATCGAAATAAAAATATTAGTGATATTTTAGAGATGACAATCAACGATTCATGCCGCTTTTTTAAGCCATATCCCAAAATTTATCGTAAATTAAAAACCATTCAAGACGTTGGATTGGGGTATTTAACACTTGGACAACAATCTACAACGCTTTCAGGTGGTGAAGCTCAACGTATTAAGTTGGCGACCGAATTATCTAAAAAAGATACAGGACAGACGTTGTATATTTTAGATGAGCCTACAACAGGTCTACACTTCGAGGACATTCGGGTATTGATGAATGTACTAAACCGATTAGTCGACAAAGGGAATACCATGATTATCATCGAACATAATATGGATGTAATCAAGCAGATGGATCATATTATCGATTTAGGTCCTGAAGGAGGGGGAAAAGGGGGAACCATATGTTGCGCTGGAACACCTGAAGAAATTATTAAAAACAAGTCTAACCATACTGCCCGTTTTTTACGGCAGGAATTAATAAAATAAGTCATGGGAAATACATGGACAGATATGAAATCGAGTAACTCATGGTTAACTTTTAAAATTATGGGAGAATTTGTCTCGGGTTTTGAACAAATGGGGATGATAAAACCCTGCGTATCAATATTTGGTTCAGCACGTACAAAACCCACTGACAGTTATTATAAAGAAACTGTTGAAATTGCAGAGAAAATTGTCAAGCAAGGTTTTGGTGTTATCACGGGTGGTGGCCCTGGTCTTATGGAAGCCGCAAACAAAGGAGCGCAACAAGGAAAAGGAACTTCTGTTGGACTTGTTATTGAGTTACCATTTGAGCAAGACAAAAACCGTTATATTGATAATGACAAAAGGATAAATTTTGATTACTTTTTTGTGCGTAAGGTTATGTTTATTAAATATGCACAAGCATTTGTGGTCATGCCTGGAGGTTTTGGCACCCTAGACGAACTCTTTGAATCACTAACACTTATTCAAACTGAAAAAATTAAAAAATTTCCAATCGTTTTATTTGGCTCAAAATTCTGGGATGGTTTAATTGATTGGATTAAAAATACACTCCTATTAGAATATCAGCACATAAGTCCTGAAGACTTAGAATTAATCAAAATAGTTGATGATGTTGATGAAGCAGTAAAACACGTTTCTCAATTCCACACCAAACGAAAATTCACTACTAATTTTTAAATATTGCGTCAAATATTCGGTTTTTTATTATTGTTGCACACTTTAGGTTATACCCAAAATAAATACGATATTAAAGTTAAATGGCATAATGTGGCAGAGCCACTGGCTGTTACACAAAATATACATTGGATTAACAATAGCGATGTACCGGTAAAAACTGTTTATCTTTTGGATTGGAACCACGCCTATTCTTCTGCACGTAGTCAGCTTGGCTATTTTTTAGCGAATGAATTTGATTATAAATTGATTCGTGCCAGCAAGAAAAATCAAGGATTCACAAACATTAAAGAAATTCAAAGTAACGGTCAAATGCTCAAATGGGAAAGACAACCAGAAAAACGCGAGGCCATTAAAATACATTTTGATAGTGCCATTGCACCAGACAGCTCTATTGATTTTAAAGTAAAGTACACTGTTAAACTACCAGATGCAGCTAAGTTTAAGTATGGTATATCCAAAGATCAGTTATTTACCTACCATTGGCATTTGGTTTTGGGTACTCTAAATAATGATGGCAGTTGGCTGGCAAACACCAATTTTGGCTTTGGTAAACCCATAAGCCCACATGCGGAGGTGCGTTATCATTTTAATACAAATCAAGATTTTGAGTTACTACTACCAGCACAAAATACCACTGCAATCTCACCCTTGCTTTTAACACGGCGTAAGGCTTTTCAAACAATATCTTTTGGGAACGCAACCCTAATAACAGATATGCTTCCTGATAATGAAACAATTGGTTTGGCGTCTCATTTAGAAAATATTGAGGCATTTATAATACATAATTTTGAAGGCGTAGATGCGCAAACCGTCTGGGCTTTTCAAGAGGACTACAAGTCTTATCCCTTGTTAGCACTTGAGTCAATTCCATCATTTTTAAAGGCTTTTGACAAAGCGCAAGTAGTAGAATTAAAATTACTAAAAACCTTATTGCATTGGCATGTAGCTCATAAATATGGACAGACGGAGAAAAAATCGGACTGGATTTTAGGCGGGTTACCCAATTTTTTCTGGAACCAATATGTACAAGAGCACTACCCTAACCTACCCATGACAGGGACGTTACGCGATTTGCCATTTGTAAAAAATTATCACTTTTCTCAAGCACCTTATCATCGTAGTTGGGAGTTGTCCACCAACGTATCCACCAACAAAAACAGGGGGCAGGCGCTAACTACTCCTAAAAGAAGCCTTACTCGTTATAACCGAAGGGTAGCAAACCCTAGTCGTGCCGCTTTGGCTTTGATGTATTTAGATCATTATGTTGGTGATGGTATTCTCAAAAATATATTAAAAGATATTCCTAAAAATTCGATGTCAAATGCCTTTTTAAAAAAGCAATTGGAGTTAATAACCGACAAACCGCTAGACTGGTTTTTTGAACATTACGTCCATTTGGATAATAATGTGGACTTAAAACTTCAAGGAAAAAAATTGAATGCTGAAATATCGCGAATTCGAATCACCAGTACCCACCCCGAAATAGCAATTCCAGTCAAAAAGATTTTGACCAATGGCGCTAAGCAAACCGATTGGCTTATGAGCCAAGACCTACCCTTTGAACAAAACTATAAAAACGCTAAAGTGAAAACGTTTACTGTCAACGAAAACCACTACATCCCAGAGCAACAATTAAACAACAACACCTACCAGCTTGGTAATGGACTGTTTCGAAATAATCTGAAATTTAGGTTTCTACAAGACATATCAAAAAGCGGCACGGCATTACTGCTTTATAAACCTGAGTTTGCCTACAATTATTATGATGGACTGCTTGGCGGTATTTCAATAGCTAACAGCAGTATTCTAGCCAATAAATATCGCTTTAAATTCAGTCCTCAATATGGCGTTAAACGACAACAAATAAGTGGTATGGGCTATATGATAGCGGATTTTTACAACGAAAATAGCAGTCATCATTTAACCCGAATTAACCTGTTTGGCTCTTCGTATCATTATGCGCCCCAATTGCGTTATACTGTTTTTACTCCTTCATTGATATTTTATTACCGTCCAAAGGGGATTCAAAACAAACAACGCGCATCATTCCAAATACGTCACGTATCAGTACGATTAGATGATTTGCCATTAGAAGACGAACGAAGGGGATATGGCGTAAGCTTGGCAAGTTTTGAATCTCGAAAAGGTACCGCATTAGATAATTTCTCATACAAGATTGAAGCACAAATGTCTCGTAATTTTAAAAAACTAAGCTTTGATAGTGAGTACATTACTTATTACGGCCCCAACAGAAGGTGGACAATGCGGATATTTGCAGGAACATTCTTGTCCAATAACGCAAACGACAGCTATTATGATTTTAACGTATCTCGTGTTAATGATTATTTATTTCAATACGACCTCTATGGGCGTTCAGAAGCAGATGGCTTTTTCAGTCAACAATACATTAAAGCCGAGGGAGCACTACGCACTACAGGCAACCTAACAAGCGCTAACCAATGGCTAATGACCGCCCAATCGGCTATAACCATCTGGAGATGGATTGAGGGATACGCCGAAATTGGCTGGGTCAAAAGTAATTTTAAAACACCCGAAACCCATTGGGGTACTGGTATAACCTTTAATCTCGTTCCGGACTTTTTTGAAGTACATTTCCCCATCTACAATTCGAATGGCGCTATTTACACAAACAACGCCTATCCCAAACACATACGTTTTCAATTATCACTACGCCCAGCCTCCCTGGCTAAGCTATTTTCACGGAGTTGGTTCTAATAGATTAACACTAGTCCTATTTTTCGTAAATTTGCATAAATTTATGAAATCAGTCAACCTAGCTTCATCTAAAGGCACCTTAAAAGATTTTAAGTCGGATGTACTTAACGACTACTACATTGCGGCACTCAGCCGTCAGATAAGTATTTTAGGTAGGAAAGAAGTGCTTTCAGGCAAAGGTAAGTTTGGAATTTTTGGCGACGGTAAAGAGCTCGCACAAATTGCCATGGCGAAAGTTTTTAAAAACGGTGATTACAGATCGGGATATTATCGTGATCAGACCTTTATGATGTCTATTGGTGGATTAAAGCCTGAACATATATTTGCTAGCGTCTATGGCCATGCCGATCATATTGCAGAACCCATGTCTTCTGGTAGACAAATGGTGGGACATTTTAATACCGACACGCTGGATAGTGAGGGTAATCTACTGCCGTTGGTCGAATCAAAAAACTCCTTTTCTGACGTTTCTTGTACCGCTGCACAAATGCCAAGGCTTCTGGGCTTGGCACACGCCTCCAAGTTGTTCCGAAAGGTAGCCTCCATGAGAGACGAAAACCTTTCTCACCAAGGAAATGAAGTTGCTTGGGGCACAATTGGAAATGCCAGCACAAGCGAAGGGTTGTTTTTTGAAACGCTTAATGCCGCAGGTGTATTACAAGTGCCCATGATCATCAGTGTATGGGACGATGGCTACGGTATATCGGTAGACAACGCATTTCAAACCGTTAAGGAAAGTATTTCTGAGGCCATGCGCGGTATGCAACGCAATGACGATAATATGGGTATTGAAATTATTGAAGTAGCCGGATGGAACTACCCTGCCCTAGTTGAAGCCTATACACGCGCCAGTGAGATGGCACGAAGCGCTCACGTTCCTGTGTTGATACATGTCCAAGAACTTACCCAACCCCTAGGGCATTCAACTTCTGGGTCACACGAGCGTTACAAATCCGATACGCGCTTGCAATGGGAAAATGAATTTGACTGTAACCTAACCTTTAGGAACTGGATTATAGAAAAGAAAGTAGCAACTGAAGATGAACTTAGTGCCCTTGAAGAAAAGGCAACAACAGCTGCTAAAGTAGCTAAAACTACTTCCTGGAATTCCTATTTAGCTCATATTGAAGAAGAAAGACAAGAAGCACAGCAATTAGCGCAAGCACTTATTGCAAACGCACAAGATTCGGATGCACTTGTGCACATTGCTAAGTTGTTATCCAAGAAAAATTTACCTTTCCGTAAAACGATCTATGCGGCTGTCCGTGAACTCCTATGGCTCACACGTAGCACCCCAACCCCTAGTAGAAAGGTATTACAGGATTGGTGGCATAGAAAACAAAAAAACACTCAGACGATTTACAGCGATAAACTCTACAACGAATACAATAACTCCTCCTTAAATGTTGCGTGCATTCCTGCCAAGTACAACGAAGATTCGATTCTTATTGACGGACGGGTGGTATTGCGAGACAATTTTAATGCTTTATTGGAACAATATCCCAAGCTTTTGATATTTGGTGAAGACAGTGGCAAGATAGGCGATGTGAATCAAGGTTTAGAAGGTCTTCAAGCACGCTATGGCGAAGAACGTGTGGCTGACCGAGGCATTCGTGAAGCTACCATTATTGGCGAAGGTATTGGCATGGCTTTTCGTGGTCTAAGGCCTATTGCTGAAATACAATATTTAGATTATGTGCTTTATGCACTGCAGATAATGAGTGATGATTTGGCCACACTCCACTACCGTACACGTGGCAAACAACGTGCACCCCTTATTATTCGCACTCGTGGCCACCGCTTAGAAGGTATCTGGCATTCGGGCTCTCCCATGGGTGGTTTGGTAAGTTTGCTTCGTGGTATATTTATAATGGTTCCTCGTAACCTTACTCAGGCTAGTGGGATGTACAATACCCTCCTTCAAGGTCAAGATCCGGCTTTGGTCATTGAACCACTCAATGGCTACCGTCTAAAAGAAAAAAAACCTGAAAATCTTGGTGAATTTACAGTTCCTATTGGTATTGCTGAACAACTACGTACTGGAAATGATATTACTATGGTCTCCTATGGATCTACGCTCCGACTGGTTGAGGAAGCTGCTGAAACCTTGGCACAAATGCACATTACATCAGACGTAATAGATGTACAATCGCTAATTCCTTTTGATTCCACCAATATTATTGGCGCAAGTGTAGAAAAAACAAACCGACTGTTGATTGTTGATGAAGATGTTCCTGGTGGTGGTACGGCTTATATCCTAAGTCAGTTGTTGGAAAAGCAAGACATTTATCCTCATTTGGATAGCCAACCCAGCTTGCTAACAGCCAAAGACCATCGACCTGCCTATGGCACAGATGGGGATTATTTTTCTAAACCATCTAAAGAAGATATTGTAGAAGCTGCCTATACCATTGTTCACGAGGCGAACCCGAATAAATACCCTGCACTCTAAACAATATGGCTTATCAGCTCTTGCAACACTTCTCGCTCGGGTCTAGGAACGGAATCAACACCTTTGACGGCCAAATCTGCTTTTTTGATAATTCCCAAAATGGGCACTATGGATTTTAGAGGATACCGCCTTGCCGCTTGTTCAATTTCAAGAACAAAAAACGGATGAATACCCAAGGCTTTGGCTACGGTATTGGGATTTTTAGACCGTAAACCGTGGTAGGTAAGTAATTGCATAAAGTAGTTGTGTAGACTCCTTATGGTACCCAGCAGTGGGTGTTGTCGTGGATGACTACCAAAGAAATGTGCGATTGTATAGGCTTTGGCAGTATGACCGTTGCCTAGAGCTTTGCGTAACTCAAAGTTGTTGTATTCTTTACTGATACCCACATGCTGCTCAACATGGTTTGCAGTAATGGACTCCCCTAAAGCAACCACTAAACAGAGTTTGTTGATTTGATTGTAGAGGATACCTAAATCTCCACCCACGCTCTCAGCCAAAACGGCAGCAGCTTTAAAATCAATCTTTCGCTTTTGTTCACGTACACATTGCTCAATCCAAACAGGTAGCTTGTCGTCATAAATATTTTTAGTTTCCACAATGGTTCCGTTCTTGGCAATTACCTTGTACAGCTTTTTGCGCTTATTTAATTCTTTGTTTTTGTAACAAATTACCAAAACTGTAGTAGTTTGGGGTTGTGCTGCATAGGCCACCAGTTTCTCAATACTTCGGCTGAGTACATGGGCTTCACGTACAACCACCAATTGATGGTCTGCCATCATTGGAAAACGCTTGCAAACTGTTACAATTTCTTCAACAGTGGTGTCTTTGCCGTACAATATGGTCTGGTTAAAATCACGCTGATCTTCGTAGAGTACAGTATCGATAAGCAACTGACTTAATTGGTCAACAAAAAAGGGTTCATTTCCCATCAAAAAGTAGATAGGTGTAAAATTTCGATCTAAAATAGCACGCTTAATGCTTGTGTATGCATCCAATTGAAAAATAATTTAGCACTTTTGTGGTTATGCAAGTCTTGGCATTCCCGACTTTTAGCTTTACTATCAAAAGTAGCGAAAAGAAACGCTTTATATTGGATCCGATCCGAAAAAAGTTTGTGTTGCTAACGCCAGAAGAATGGGTGCGTCAACACGTCATTCAGGATTTGATGGACAAGGGCATAAGCAAGACACGCTTGAGCGTTGAAAAAAAATTTGAGGTCATGGGGAAACAAAAACGTTTTGATGTTGTCGTAGCTGGCGCCAATGCGTCTATTGCACTATTGGTAGAGTGTAAAGCGCCAGAAGTGCCTATAACGCAGTTAACCTTTGACCAAATTGCCCGTTATCAGCTAGCGCTAAAAGCCAACTACCTGATGTTGACCAACGGATTACAGCATATTTATTGCCAGATAGACTATGAGCGACAGGCCTATCACTTTGTACCAGACTTTCCATCAAAAGTACTTGCCTTATGACGATAGCCATTGCCATATTGAATTACAATGGTGCGGAATTGTTACAAGAGTTTTTGCCCTCCATATTGGCGCACAGTACAAATGCCAAGGTATATGTTATTGACAACAAATCAACAGACAATTCATTGGCAGTAATTGGAGCAATATTTCCGATGGTTACAACTATTGCCTTAGATGATAACTCTGGCTATGCAGGTGGCTACAACAAAGGATTACAACAAATTGACGCTGAAGTGGTTTGTTTGTTGAATTCAGATATTGAGGTAACACCTAATTGGCTGCTACCGATAAACGATTTTTTAAAGGCTCATCCTGAGGTGGCTGTGGTACAACCCAAAATCAAGGATTTGGCTAGGCCAGACCATTTTGAGTATGCGGGTGCAGCAGGGGGATATTTGGACATCATGGGACTCCCATATTGTCGTGGTCGGGTAGGAAGCAAATGCGAAAAAGACAACGGACAATACGACAACAATATGCAAGTCACATGGGCTAGTGGAGCTTGTTTGGTGGTACGAAAATCGGTCTTTGACGCCTTGAATGGTTTTGACGCTTCTTTTTTTATGCATTTTGAAGAAATTGATTTATGCCTACGTGCACAGGCCAAGGGTCATCAGGTTTGGGCAGTGGGTAAGAGCGAGGTATTTCATAAGGGTGCTGCCAGTCTTTCTAAAGAAAACTCAAGAAAATTATACTATAACATACGCAATTCTCTGCTCACATATACCAAAACACTACCACTCATGCCCTTGTTATGGGTCTATTTGGCTCGTGGGGCATTTGACACCACTCTCGTATTGTTTTTTATGATAAAACTTAAGTTTGACCATGTATATGCCATCATACGTGCCTACGATGCTTTTTTTAATCGTTTTAGCACGTCCTTTAGCCAACGTAAATACAAGCTTAATCCAATCAAGCGGTTTTCAGTATTATTAAGTTTTAAAAAAAACAAAGTTTAAGTAGCCAAAAACTCAATTATGACAAATAACACAATAACTTCATTTATTACGAGATACAGCAAAGATTGATCACGACTTACATATACGCTGCTGTAACGGGCGTAATAAATAAAACAAAAAGTTACGCCCGGTTTTTGGCTTCTTTGGTGGGTACCCTACCCTGATTGCCCATGCCATCCATATCTAAGACATCAAATGATGCAGCTTGTTCCTTTTTGCCTGCCTTGTGCTGTTTCGAAATGATAGCTATTAAAAAAAAGGTATAGACCAGCACAATACCCAATCCGATAAAAAACATAATGCTATTAGTCATCTTTACGTCTTTGTCTAATGGCAATGGCAAATCCCAAAATGGTAATGGGCCAAAGTCCTACGTAGATACCTTCTAGCTCATTCCCCGTAAACCATAGGTATACAGAGTAAACAAAGCTGATAAAAGCCAAAATAATAGGATAATAAGTGTTTAGAAATTTCATGGACGTTAAAATTTTTTTAACAATTTAGTTATTTTAAAATAAGTCATGCCCCAACAGCATATGAGCGTAAAAAAACACCTTTAGTTCAAGCTTATTTAGAAACCAAAGGTGCTTTAAAAAGGGTAAAGAGTGTTATTTATTCTGCGTCAGGTGCAACGGCCATCATAATGCCCATGGCATCGCCATAATCACCACCGTTGATGATAAGCCCGTTATCATTAAAAGTCATATAGTGATAAAACTTAGCTTCAAAGCTTTTGCCCGAAGCCACACTTGTTCCACGCCAAGTGCCATAAGTACGTACACTTCCGTTGGGAAGGTTAGTTTCTGGATCTACACCCGGTAAAAAGTTTTCTGGTGTATATGTAATACTATCCATGGCAGCGTGCCATCCGCCCATATAGCCAAGTACTTGTTCTTTGGTAGTCATAAGCTCCGTTCCGTAAAAAGCCCCTTGGTATTCCACTTCTTCGGCATACATACCAGATATGGTTTCTAGGTCCTCTGATTCAAATGTAGAAAACCACGTTTTGGCGAGTTCAACATTCTTTTCAAATGATGGATTTGGATTTTGCGTACAAGAAGCAAGCAAAAGTAATGCTGTAAAAATTAAAATTATGTGTTTCATTGTGCTTTATTTAATTGAGCTTCAATTTACAAAAAAATGAAAGCCAAATAATCTATATTTTAAATAATATAAATACTTAATAACAGTAAACATCAACTGCTTATCTAGGGTTTACTCACAACCCCCTTCTGTCCATGTCATCACACCCGCAGCGGTAGCAAAACAGTCATTGCCATAGGTCTTGTCATCACAGCCACAAACAGGCATATATTCCTCAGTACAAATAATGTCGGGCGTTGGTTTAGTAAGACAGTCTGCATTAATATCATCACCTGTACATTTAAACGACAACATCAAAAATGCAAAACAAAGAAAATAACTTGCTTTTTTCATAAAATTCAAGTTTTCGCCAATGTAGCAAAGTGTTAATGAACTTGTGTGGTTGGTTTTTGATAAGGTTGAAAAGGTTGCTCAAGCAAGCTCCCTACCCTACTGTTTTTGTCCTCGTTTGGAAAAAAATCTACACCATAAACGATGAGTTCTGCATCCAAGTTTTTGTACGTGCCCAATAAGCGATCCCAAATCGCAAATATATTGCCATAGTTACTATCCGTATACGGGAGCACGTGGTGGTGATGCACCTTGTGCATGTGCGGTGTTACCAACACATAACTGAGCCATTGGTCAAACTTGGTGGGTAGATTGATGTTGGCGTGGTTAAACTGGCTTAAAACCACCGACAGCGATTGATAAAGCATCACCACACCAATGGGTGCACCCAAAATAAAAACAGCCAATAACGTGAAGAAAAAACGAACCAAACTTTCTAGCGGATGATGGCGATTAGCGGTTGTGGTATCAACGTGATGATCAGAATGATGTACCAAATGTACCATCCAAAGTGGCTTTACCTTGTGTTCGACCAAGTGCGCTAAATAAGCACCGATAAAATCTAAAAGCAATACACCCAAAACCACATAGACCCAAAAAGGCAATGCAACAATGTGTAGTAGTCCAAATGCTTTAGCCTGTGTCCAATCGGCCGTTTGCAACAGCAAAAAAGCTAAAAAGAAGTTCACCAAAATAGAAGTTGCCGTAAAAAAGAAGTTGGGCCAAGCATGACGCCATTTTTTGTAGCGTAAACTACGCATAGGCATTAGTCCTTCAAGCAACCAAAAAAAAGTAATGCCACCTACCAATATAATACTACGGTGAAGTGAGGGAATGGTTTCAAAATATTGGACTAGGCTTTCCATCTTTTAAATATATTGATTTTAAGCTACTTACCTTTCAACATACGCCGAAAATTTTCTAGCATGGTCATCAATTTTATCTTACGAACAGAACCCTTAAACTTCTTTTTTCAATGAGTGTTTGAAGTACAACTATAAGTTCAGCTATAGTCTGTTTTGGATGAATCATTGCAAAATAAATAATAACAAAAAATAAAACAATTAAGCATATAAGTTGATATTAAAGCAAGTTTGTACTTTTACAGTGATTTATAATTTATGAGACCATTTAAATCTACCATAAAAACAAATAAAGCGAGTTATAAGGAAAACTACGCTGAAATGGAAAAACTGGTGCTGGAATTGCAACAACAGCTCAAAAACAGCCAAATACAAGGCACAGAAGCTTCAATTGGGCGTGCGCGAAAGCGTGGTAAATTTTTAGCACGTGAACGAATAACATTATTGTTGGATAAAGACAGTCCATTCTTAGAGTTGATGCCATTGGCAGGACTCATGCACGAAGGAGGCTTTGGTCCAGGTGGTACTACAGTGGCTGGAATTGGCTATGTAAACACTCGACTTTGTTTGATTAATGCAAACCTAGGCACACGTAAAGGCGGTGCAGTGGACTATGCGACAAGTTTAAAGGTATTGCGCTTGGGTGAAATCGCATTAGAAAACAAACTACCTACCATCAATTTGGTTGAAAGTGGTGGTGCAAATCTACCCGAACAAGACCGTATTTTTAACAATTACGGTGCTTCTTTTAGAGAAATGTCAAGACGTTCCAAGCTAGGAATTCCAACAATATCTGTTGTATTTGGAAATGCCACAGCTGGGGGAGCCTATGTTCCTGGTATGTCGGACTACACCATTATGCAAAGAGATGCTGCAAAGGTATTTTTAGCAGGGCCTCCACTAGTGAAGATGGCAACTAAAGAAATTGCAAACGACGAAGAACTTGGCGGAGCGAATATGCACAGCCGTATATCTGGTGTAGCAGATTTTTTGGCTGAGGATGAGCAAGATGCCATTAGCATTGCTAGGGACGTGGTCAAAACCTTGAAACCCGCAAAACCATACACAGTACCACATGCACCAGTTGTACCACCAAGATATAACGCTGAAGAACTTTTGGGTATCATACCAGCCAACCTCAAGAGAGCAATAGATATCAGAGAGGTATTAGTTCGTATTGTTGATAACTCTGAATTTACTGAATTTAAAACCAACTACGGAATTACAATGGTATGTTGCTGGGCTAATATCAATGGATATCCCGTTGGTATCATTGCCAACAACGGAGTTATCTTTGCCGAGTCGGCTCAGAAAGCCACACAGTTTATTCAACTAGCAAACAAATCGAATACACCGCTATTGTTCATCCACAATACCACTGGTTTTATGGTAGGTAAGCAATACGAACAAAAAGGAATGATAAACAGTGGTGCGCAATTGATACACGCCGTTTCAGGTAGCACAGTACCACACATAAGCTTGTTGATTGGCAACTCGTATGGTGCTGGAAATTATGCAATGTGTGGGCGTTCTTTTCAACCTCGCTTTTTATTCTCTTACCCAAATGTTCAATCCGGCGTAATGGGCGCAGAACAATTGTCGGGTGTCATGGAAATTGTCAAACGTCAATCTGCAGCATCGCTCAACAAAAAAGTAGATGAAAAAATGCTTAAAAAAGCCAAAGATGCTATGTATAAAGAAGCCAAGCAAAAGGCGAGTGTCTGGCATGCTACTTCAGAGCTTTGGGATGATGGGGTGATAAATCCTCGAGATACACGCAAATACCTGAGCCTGTGTTTAGCTACTGTCTATAACGATAACATTGAGGGTAGTGATGCTTTTGGCGTATTTCGAATTTAGTTTAAGCTAAAGCTTTTTGATACATTTCTTCGTATGCGGGTACAATTTGAAGCACATCAAAACGACATGCAGACTCGTATGCTTGGTGCTTAAACAAGGTGAGCTTTTCTTTATCAGACAATAATGCGATAGCATGTTTGGCCATAGTATCAACATCACCAACAGATGTAAGATAACCTGTTTTACCATGTATGTTTAGCTCTGGTAATCCGCCCGTATTGGTTGAAATTACTGGAGTGGCTGCAGCCATTGCTTCCAAGGCAGCAAGTCCAAAGCTTTCGGTTTGTGAGGGCAACAACAACAAGTCAGAATAGCATAAAATTTTACTAACTTCATCTGTTTTGCCATAAAAGACAACATCATCCCAAATGTTTAATTCTCGACAGCGGTTTTCAGCAATTAAGCGGTCTGGCCCATCACCTACCATCATAAGTTTTGCAGGCATTTTCTGTCGAACTTTCGCAAAGGTTTCAATGACGTCCAGCACACGTTTTACAGGTCTAAAGTTACTTACATGTGTAAGTATTACCTCATTTGCAGCAGCAACTGTTGAACGCTCACAATTTACCCTAATATTGTCATAACGCGATATGTTGATAAAGTTAGGTACCACATAAATTTCTTTATGTACTTCAAACAAGCTAAAAGTGTCGCCACGTAAATCTTTTGAAACAGCAGTTACCACGTCTGAATTATTAATACTAAAAGTAACGGCAGGTTTATAGAAGGGATGGCTTCCAACTAAAGTAATATCAGACCCGTGAAGTGTGGTTACCAATGGAATGTCTATGCCGTTTTCTTTAAGCATTTGCTTGGCCATATAGGCCGCATACGCATGAGGAATTGCATAATGTACGTGTAACAATTCTATTTGATGCAGCTTTACCATCTCTACCAACATACTAGAAAGTGCCAGCTCATATGGCTGGAAATGAAAAAGAGGGTAGCGTGGCACATGTACCTCGTGAAAGTGGATGTTACCCACCAAAGACTGCAAGCGCACCGGCTGTTTATAACTTACAAAATGTACCTCATGACCCCGCCAGCTCATATGGCTGGAAATGAAAAAGAGGGTAGCGTGGCACATGTACCTCGTGAAAGTGGATGTTACCCACCAAAGACTGCAAGC
>MDTB01191628.1_pt1 | contig 33310 bp, 23 predicted proteins | sample 811161 | NCBI WGS metagenome assembly MDTB01 (sample SAMN05326650, study PRJNA326480) | marine metagenome | isolation source: seawater | place: Mediterranean Sea | collected 2009 | reverse complement strand
AGCATCGAGTAACTGCTGACTGCTATCGAGATCATCGATAGTGCTAATAAACTGCTGACTGATTTTCGGTTTTATATCCGCAAGCGCACTGATCAAGTGCCCATACAACGGATCCATAAAGCGACTATGAAAAGCATAATCAAGATCCAACAGTCGGTAAAAAATGCTGTCTTGCTGGCAGGCTTGTTCTATCTTTGACAAATCAGCCAAAGTGCCGGCCAAGGTGACTGAGTCGATGCTATTATGACAGGCGATTTCAATCAAACTGCCAAGATTTAGTCGTTCAAGTAACGCTTTGGCACCGCTTAAAGAAAGATTCACAGCCGCCATACGACCCGTTCCGCGGGTCAATGCTTGAGCGCGGCTACGCACCACAATCACCGTGATAGCATCCTTTAAGCTCAGCGACCCCGATGCCCAAGCAGCGGCGATTTCGCCCACACTGTGACCAAGAAAATAATCGGCTTTAACGCCTTTTGCATTCAGCCATTGCGTCATCGCTACTTGAATCGCAAACAACAACGGCTGGGCGTAATCAGTCAAATGCATATTGCTTTGATCGCCGGGCAGTTGCAGCTGAGAGACAATAGAAAAATCCAGCTGAGATTCAAATACAGTGTCTAATTGATGAATATAATTCCTAAATAGCACGTCACATTCATACAGACGAGTTGCCATCCCCTGCCATTGACAGCCGTTTCCAGAGTAAACCATGACCACTGGCGCTTTTGCCGCTGTCGATGGCACTAAACGCTGGCCTCGGCAACTGAATTCATCTCGCTGACCATTAGCAGCCGCCTGCAAACTTTTTTCGATGGATTCAGCCGTGGGCGCATCGATCAATAAGCCATATTTCAAACGACTTTGCTTGTGCATTGCTTGACTGGCAATAGCAGCGTAGCGTTGAGGATGCGCATGAATTAAGCTGGCATATCGCTTCGCCAAATCAGCTAGCGCCAACTCACTGTTGGCGGTTAAATACAGCGGCGGCAGCGTCAAATCAGCCGCTGCGTTATCGTCATGAGTCCTCAGTTTTTGCTGATCGTATTCCTGAAGGATAAGATGCGCATTCGTTCCCCCAAAGCCAAAGGAGTTCACCCCCATAGTCAACGTTCGCTCGACATGAACCAAGGAGGTGGGCGACTGCACCACCGACAAATTCAACGCGTCAAAATCAATCTCTGGGTTTAACTCACTTAACTGATGAATAGGTGCCAGCATACGATGCTTTAGACTCTGCACCACTTTTATCAAACCCGCCATGCCCGACGCGGTTTCAAGATGACCCAAATTGCCTTTCACTGAACCAATCGGCAAAACATGATTATGCTCGCGATGTTGAGCCAACGTCTCCCCAATCGATCGCGCTTCTATGGGGTCACCGACGGGCGTGCCAGTCCCATGCGCTTCTAGGTAGTCAAGTTGGTTAATATCAAAGTCCTGATCAGCATGATAAAGCTGATCTAACAGCGCCGATTGTCCGGCCAAGCTAGGAAGACTAATGCCATTAGTACTGCCGTCAGAGTTGATACCCGAATGCGAGATAACGGCATGAATAGGATCACCGTCCCGCTCTGCATCAGAGAGGCGCTTTAAGAAAACAACCGCCGCGCCTTCTGAGCGTACATAGCCATCGGCACTACTATCGAAGGGCTTACAACGGCCGGTTGGCGACAACATTGACGCCTTTGCAAAACCCACAAACGGCGAAGGATGCAGTAGCATATTCACCCCGCCAGTTAAGGCACTGTCAGCCTCACCCATCCAAAGACTTTTACAGGCTTCATGCACAGCCACCAGCGATGATGAACAGGCCGTATCAACCGCTACGCTGGGGCCTTTTAAGTCGAATTGGTAAGACAACCGGTTAGCCGCAATACTCGCAGTATTCCCAGTCATGGTATAGGCATCAGCCACCGACATATCATCGACCGCTCGATTACTATAGTCATTACTCGCGATACCAATAAAAACCGCGCAATTACTGCCGGCCAGGATATCGACCCGCTGCTGACCATCGGCTAATGCCTGCCAAGTTAATTCCAGCAACAATCGTTGCTGTGGGTCCATTTGCGCTGCTTCGCGCGGCGAAATACCAAAAAATTGCGCATCAAATTGATCGACGTTAGATAGTTGGCCGGCAGCGAAGGTGTAACTGGTGCCAGGTGTAGCTTTATTATCGTGCTGAAAAAGGGAGGTATCCCAACGGTTTGGATTGACCTCAGTAACCAAATCTCGCTTGTCGATTAATGCTTGCCAAAAGGTCTCTGGCTCATCGATATCTCCAGGAAAGCGAAGGCTCATTCCCACTAGCGCAATAGGCTCTTTTTTGATCTGCATGATGACTAGATTCCTTCATAGAGCAAGATTCTATTTCTTTAATTTATCGTCAACTAGCCAATAACTAAAAAACGGTATTGCCAAGCATCCTAGACTGAATATCATACAGAATTGACCGCTAGATTTGAAGTCAAAGAAATATATTCGCAAATATCAACTGGAGGCATCGGATGAGCTACAAGAGTTCAATTCAGTCCAAAAAAGTTTAAAAAAAACAGACCATAAGTGAGCTTTATCATGCTAAGAAATGCTAAATTCAAGCCAAAGTGGCTATCATCTCCTCTGAACTAAAAGTGCTATTTTTATCAAACATTTAGCCCAGCTAATCCAATAAAATACTCTACACTTTACTTCGTAGATGCGACACTTAACCACTACAATTACCGCAGAAATGACACTAAATAGTGCGCTACCACCTTAAATATGACTATAATATGACCAATTAAGGTTGCCAATTCATGCAAAATGAAAGACTCTTTCTACTATCAAACACGCGTTTAATCTTTGCCAATTACATAGTGTTGCAAGCCATAATCTTGCTCTGCAGTCCAGTCAGTCTGGCAGCAGATTACCAACTTCAGTCCTCAATCGCAGTAGTGACTGAAAACGACGACAATGTCCGTTTGCAAGCAAATATTAATGACATTGAAAGTTTGCAAGGTACGTCAGCTATCGTGAAAGCTAATATTAGTCGCAACGAAGCGAACCGTTCACTGAGCATTAACAATCGACTTGCGAGCCGTCAATATGATCTGAATCGTTACAACAGCGTTGATGTCTCAACCACCACAAACTACCAGCGCAGTTTTGAGAGAGGCTCCTTGAGTCTAAACCTATCCGCCAGCGATGAATCTATTCGAAGCTTAGAAAACCAACTTGAAAATGATGACTCTACGGAACAAAGAGCCACTAAGGCTACGAGTTATTCTCTTGCCATTTCAGGTCAACACCAGCTGACTGAGCGGCAATTCCTACAAAATCAATTCAGCATGCAAAAACGAGATTATGAAAGCCAGAACCGTAATAGCTATGACTATTTCAGTAATAGCCTGTTGTGGGTTTATTCAATCAACTCAGTTTTATCGGCACAAGTCAATCTAAGCCTATCCAGCTTTCGACCAGAGGAAACCGATGGCATTGAAGTTGCGTTCATAGAAAGTGCACGAAATGATTATGGATTAAATGATTTTACTATCTTAAATAGATTGCAGTATTGCATCGGAGAGCTCGATCCGCTTGATCCTTTTAATCCCGAAACCGCCCTAAGTCTAACAGCCCCGATACCTAATTTTCAGCCTCCTTATAATGGCATTGCTTGCTTTAATGGCCGATCTTTTTCATTGAAGCAAGATACCGTTAATTTTCAGTTGGGTCTGCAATATCAGTGGACTGAAAATTCGAGCCTTAACCTATTACTTGGCCGTACACGATCAGAAACTAAGCGTGATGTATTTGATCCTACCAATGCGATCTTAGTCACAGGAGAACTAACAGGTAACTATGTTCAAGAAACTGAACAGTACAATCTCTCCTACAGTGCTGATATTGACTATAGGCACTCAGCACGTATAACAAGTAAACTAAGCGCGTCACAATCACAAGAGCAAACTGCTTATGGCGTCTCGAGTTATACTCGTCGCCTTATTCTATCTAATAACTGGCGAGTTAAGGAGTTTAATAGGCTTAATATAAATATTTCTCACGTCGAACGTAATCAAAGCTTTACATCAACTAACCAAACCCTTTCTGATAGCACTTTTAGTAAACTTTCAATATCTTATATGCAGCAATGGACTAGATATTTTAGCAGTAATTTCAGCTATATTTATGGCGAAATAGAAAACAACGCCCCAAAGCCAGGCAAAAGGAATCGCTTTATGCTCACCCTAACCTGGCAACCAAAAGTCTTTAGCTGGTCGAAATAGAGTCAGTTTTCAAGCTATCTTTTGCCTGGCAACAAAATCGGGTTAGTGATTTATTATTTAATTTTTTTCAGTGGATTTACGCATTGAATTAAATCCTGATTTACGGCTTAATGGTCAGATTAAATATTCATCTGATCATAGAACCAATTACTAATGTTAACGCTCCCTCACACAATCATATCGATACTCCTTCTCTTTTTGTCTACGTGGGCATATGCAGGCCAGCGAGAGGACGTTGGCTATACCAAACTGCAAGATCGTCTGGGAAATTCCACTCCGACCGGTTACGGCATTACAGTATCTGCTTATGAGCCTGCGTGGGATGCTATTGGCGCAAAAGGCGGTGATAACCCAAAAGGCTGGATACCTGCAATAGCGGAAGAAAATAACCATGTCATCACCATTGAAATGAATCAAGGCGTACCTTTAATAAATAAAAGCGGCAACACCAGCAGTCATGCTGCAGCCGTATCACGCTATATGTTTGGTAAAGAACATGGCGTGAGCCAGCAACTCGATGCCGTTAAATATCATGAACTAGAGGATTTTATCGGCTACTTACTTTACCCTCGTACCTTTTATCAAGCCACTTACTCTATCTACAGTGATACCGTCTTCGAAAGTTCGGTAAATAATTTCAGCGCTATAGGCAACTATGGGCAAAATAATAATGACTTTTTGTATCGATTTGATTGGGCCACTGCACGCGAAGATACCGTCAATTTAGTCTCCTCTGGGAATAATGAAAACACATTGTCCGATCCGATATTTAGTAGTAGCTTAAACAGTATTTACGTCGGCCTTACGAGTAGCCAACACTCCCGCTTTACGAATACATACCATTATGGAATACAAAACAGACCTGATGTCGTTACACCAAATGAGAATACCAGTCGCGGCACGGGCACCATCACCGGCATTACCGCAGTTTTGATGGAAACAGCTGATAATAGCCAGCTCTCTGAACTCGGCGTAACGCAGGCTAATACTCCTATTCGTAATGCCAAACGTTCAGAGACCATGAGAGCCATTTTGATGGCGGGCGCCGACCGCACGACCACAAACAGCCGTGAGAATGCTTACCCAAGAGATAAGGATGGTACATGGATAAGCGATCCAGATGGTAAATTTCGTAGATATATTGCAGACATAGAAGATTATAAGGAAAGCAGTGATTTTGAAACTGGCAATGGACTAGATACAAGATACGGAGCAGGCCAAGCAAATGTAGAAACCAGTTATGATATTTTAATGAGCACAGAGCAAGCAAGCTTAGAGGACAATGGCGAACAAAGTGTTAGCCTGCTAGGCTTTGATTACGATGAGAGTTTTGGCCTAGGCACTAAAAACCAGCAAGCGAATGACACTGCGACCTATGTATTACCCACCATAGAGCAAGACGCTGACATTGCGATTACGCTGGCTTGGAATGCTGATATTGCTTCTAAAAACGGCATTTTTAATGCAGTTGTAGTCTACGATCTTGACCTGTGGTTATACCAAATAATTGATAATGAAGAAACACTCATCGCCTCGTCTTCAAGCAATACCGCGAATACAGAAAATATTTGGGCCTCACTAGAAGCCGGCGGCGATTATTTTTTTAGGGTTGATTCCACCAAGAATTTAGTCGCAATACTCTGGGACTATGCCATTGCGTGGCGTGTGACGAGCCAAGAGCTCTTAGATAACAGCGCTCCAAATAATCAGTTAAAAGGCTTCAATGTGGCGACAACAAGCGTGCCCTTGCCCTCAACAATAGTATTACTCTTAAGCTCGGTCTTTTTTTTATTTCTAAAGAAGATAATTAGACTGAATTAGTCCTTTAGAAAAGTACTCTACTAATAATTAATAAAATCCGAAGAACATCTATCAAAGGAAAAAAACTACTTGTTTTTTATAGTAAAATTAAAAATTTATGATGCTTAGCTATACCAAACCTGATGAAAATTGCTTGAATATTTGGACCTACTGGGAAAGCCTCCCTGATGAGGAAATGCCAGCCTACCTATCTCTATGTTTTGAAGCGCTTCAAAGAAAATCTCCAAATGCCGTCGTACATTTGGTATGTCCCGAAAATATAATGGAGTATTTACCTGAACTCATACCCGGCCTCGATAAGATCCGACTAATAGACAATAAAAAATCCTCCATACCACAAAAAGTAGACTATATAAGGATAAAGTTACTTCATGATTACGGCGGCTTATGGCTAGATATAGACTCAATATTACTGCATGACATTACTGAAAAAATTACTAGTTTACTTAAGCAATTTTCATTTGTTGGCATGCAAAAAAAAGCAAAAAATCCTCCCTATATAGTTAATAACTTTATGGCATCTGTTAAAGGCAGCGTCATCATAAAAAATTATCTTGATAATGCTACAATGCACATTCAACATAAAATCGATCAAAAAAGTCCTTTTGAATGGAATGAGATTGGCTCAGAATTATTAACGCCAATAATCGAAAATCATAGCGAGGAAGCTTACATTTTTGATGAAAAATTTATTCATCCTTTTGACTTTACTGAAAGTTGGTTACTCGAAAAAAAGTTACCCAAAAATAGAATTATTAATTTACTCTCAGAAAAGCTAACAAAAGAAACTCTCACGGTGATGCTTTACAATTCTCGCTTTAGCGATAAATTAAAGGGGCGTTCATCATCTGACATTCTTTATCAAAATGATTCTATTATAAACTTCCTACTGAGACACTCACTAGAAGTTAACACCATAGCAGATAGAAAAACAATTAAGGAAATTATCGACGACAAAACATCTGATCCGGTAGACATAATTATAAAAAATATTACTGCTAAAAATCACCACCTGCCATTAATCGAGAAAGACTTGCTTTACAGTGAAAAATATAATATTTTTTACGCATCATGCTCCAAAAATGCCTGCTCAAAAATAAAAACAATACTAGCGAGCCTAGAAAATAATACTAGCTATAACATACAATCCCCTCATAATAAAAAACTAACTGGATTAAAGGGGTTGACTGACCTTAGGCATGACCAAGCTTCAGACGTACTGACAGGTAGGGGAACTTTCCGATTCTGCTTCGTTAGAAATCCCTTTGATCGTGCTATATCATGCTTTCTTAATAGAATTAATAGCTTAGGGGTTGCGCCTTATGATAAGCCATATTTTTTAATGGGTGACTATCAAAGAAACACAACTAAAATACGGCATTGGCGCAAATCAATTGGAATAAACTACGACTTCAGTAGCCCTATCACCTTCTATGATTTTATTCATTTTATATGCCAGCAAGACCCATATGAAATGGATCGCCACTGGATGTTTCAAACGGACTGCCTTCACCCAGAGTTAATTGAATACGATTTTATAGGTCGGGTTGAAACCTTTGGAGCTGACATACAGGAATTACTTAATTATGTTGGATTAAACTATCCATATACTTCAATAACTGAAAAAGTTAATCCTTCAATGAGCTATAACCGGAAGTCTTATTTTAATGATGAATTAAAGTCTATTTTTGTTAAAACATATCTTAAAGACTTCACAGCATACAATTACAATACGGAGCTTTAAAAAGTCTACTAATCCTTATGCTCTTTTGTTGAAGCAACAATTAATCTAAAAACGCCCCAAGCGATAAATAAAAGAATCAGCCAAGTTGTAAACCAATAAAGCCTCATTGGATAAAGCGCCTCATCGGCTAAATGAGGCTCACTGGCTATGATTAAATGCTTAAGTTGCTTGGCTGCTTGAACTCTTGAAATTTCATAAGCAGACAGCGAACTCGTATACAAAGTCGTTGCTAACTCGACGTCCAAAATAAGAGATTGAAAATCTGCACTCAATTCATTTAGCTTATCATCACCGTTAGCCTCGCCTGTTACGCGCATTTTTTGAACGGCAATCTCTTTTCTCAAGGCCTCTGACTTACTCATTAATACTGATACTTGAGGAGATGATTTATTCAAATAACTTTCAGCTTGATAAATCTCTGCTTCGGTTTTGGCTAATTCATCCTCTAATGAAAAGATAATAGTAAATAATGACTCACCATCTGATTCTGGACTCACTAAGCCGTACTCATTTTGAAAGTCAATCAAAGCCTGCTTTGCTTCTTTCAATCGCTCTTGGCTTAATGTAATCTCGTCAAGCGAAAACTGCATCTCAAGCTGAGCGATCTTTTGACTGGATTCATTTATAAACTTCTCACTTAGTGAAAGTAATTTATCGGCTATTAGTTTTGAAAATTCAGCAGAGTAAGCCTCAACATGAAGTACTAAGAGGCCAGTATTTGCATCAGAACTAACGATGACATGATTACGATAAAATTTAAGAAAATCCTCAAATGATGAATTCGAAGACAAGCCAAAAATAAAATCGCGAGACCGACTAAAATGCTTTTTTAAACTCAATTCACTCTCTAGTGATGCCAATAAGTTTGGCGAAATTATATAAGCTTGAAGTAATTGCTCATCGCTTGATACTCCCCCGGCATCAAAACCTAAGCCTTCAAGAAGCCCCGTATTGAGCTGCGCTACACCGGTTTCTTTCACCATGATACTGGCCTCACTTACATATCGGTCAGGCGAAATGAATAGAAAATATAACGCCAAGAAGCCAGCAGGAATGAGAATGAATGCTGTAAATTGGCGACCTGCAACTGAATTTTTAAGCCATCCAATAGAGTGTTTCACTAATGAGCTAAAATTTTTTGGCAAGCTTAATGTCAATTTTTTCATATAATAAAAATACTCTAAATCTAGAATTATTTTGGCCGCAGTTATTATTTATTTAGTTGAACAACTTCTTTATAAAATTGCAAACCCTCTCGAGTGTCACTGAATAGCCGAACTTTTCCCTTATCTAATATTAGTAATTGGTTGCATTCTTGAATCAAGTCATTAACATTATGTGAGACCATGATATAATTTGAACAGTTTCTTTTTTCATGAAGTGCTTGCTGGCTCTTTTTTCTAAATCGAATATCCCCTACCGCAGTAATCTCATCAATTAAATATACATCGAAATCAAACGCCATACTAATACCAAATAACAATCGTGAACGCATTCCAGATGAGTAACTCTTCACAGGCATATTAAAATAATCGCCCAGCTCTGAAAAGTTAAGGATATAATCCAACCTTTCAGCCATTTGATCTAAATTATCACCATAAATCCGAGAAACGAATTCTGCATTTTCTCTCCCGGTCATTGAACCCTGTGTGCCACCAGCCAAACCTAGAGGCCATGATATTGATCCAGTTACATTTATCTGACCTTCGTTTGGATAATCAGTGCCTGCAATCATTCTTAGAAGGGTTGACTTACCAGAACCATTCAAGCCTAAAACACCGATATTACATTTTTCAGGCAACGCAAAACTTAGGTTCTTGAAGACATACTTTCTGCCCTTTGGAGTTGGATAATATTTACTAACATTATTTAACTCGATCATGACATTAACACGCGTGTTCGATTATTTCGGTAGAAAGCCAACCCCAAGAAAAAAACCGGTAAGGCCCATAAGAATAAATACAATATATTAGTTCCATCTGCAGGATAATCAGGAAACCACCCTGCTCTTAGCTGCTCAACTGCATGCAATAGTGGGTTCCATAATAAATATACATGGTAATCCTCCGGCATAGCCTGCAAAGGAAAAAAGATGCCGGATAAGAAATATAAAGGTCGCATCAACATATTAATTAGCTGAGCGGCTTCTGGATATCTAACTCCAATGACTGATGTTATGAAAGCTAAGCCTAATGAAAAAATAAACAATATTATTATCACAAGTAATATTAAAAGAGGTGCATGGGGAAATGTTTCAAAATCGAAGAACCAAGCTCCCATCCAAGTCAAAAATACCATAACTAAAAGAATTATTAATAGCTCTAAAAAAGCTCTTACTACGATAGCGTCTAATGGTTTTACTTGACGATATGCGAATAAACCTAAATTTGCTGTTATACTATTAATACCACCAGTAACTATTTTTTGAAATATGAAAAATGCCAAGATACCTACGCCAAAAAAGATAGGGAATGGAATGCCATAAAAATCACCACCATCTCGCAAAAAGGAAAAAAGTGTTGTTAATACCAGTATGTGGACTATTGGCTCAAGCATTGCCCAAAAAAAACCTAATCTATACCGGCCGAAACGAGTTTTAAGTTCTCGGATAAATAATGCAAGGAAAACCGCACGCTGTATTTGCCAACTATTTCGGAACTGCATGAGCACCTCTTTTAATCGGCATTAGATTTTGAGGACAACACCGGCGCTGAGGGCTAGTTGATAAATGATCTGGAACACATCTTTCGCATGCTGGAAAGATTTTACATCAACATCCGGTAATACCATAAGCTCATCACCGGCCTCAATAGACCAATTTGCATCATGAAGTAACCCACTTCTATCTTTTATCTTTATACTCGATCCATTGGCCTTTTTAAGGATGATTCGGGATTGTTTGGCGTTTTGAGAATAGCCTCCCGCTAGCGCAACATATTCATCTGGCACTAGTGACTCTTGGTATATAACCGCGTTGGGGAAAAGTACTTCACCACTAATATGTATCAGTTGACTTACCTTAGGAATAACAACAACATCACCATTTTCAAGAGTCACATCGCCAATTGGGAGTGAGTCATCAAGTATCACTTGTCCTTTTGGGCTAATTTTTTTAGCGCGCTCAATAAACTGTAATATTAAATTCGCTTCTGTAGAACGCAGGTTAGCCTCCTCTACAGTTTCACTTCTTGCAGACAAAACCTGAGATTGTAAAATTTCAAGCGTTGTCAACATGGTTTCACGTTGTTTTTTTGCTAGAGATGGGCGATAAAGCCGCGCGGCTGATAATTGTGATTGATCACTCATTTCTATGAGAGGCAATAAATCAGCAAGCTTAGCACCATAAGCCAACACATGCTGAGATTGACCTAAGTGTTCGCCCTGCACCTGAACAGCAATGGAGCCTTGGATTTTATCAGAGACCACATTCACGCTATCACCAGACATAAGATGAATTTCAGTAGCTAGCGCTTTTGCAATTTCGATATACTCAACTTGTTTGATTAATCCTTGATTGCGCTCAATCGCTAAGTGTGTTGCGCTAGGTAATGGTTGAACGATAGCCATTGCCTCATCAAGAGAAACTTGAGAAGAATTAAATTCAACTTGAAAAGGATTTTCGACCAAACCTGAAAAGCTAACCACATGTTGTCTAGAATTCACAACAATGACATCTCCCTCATAGAGTTGCCGATGCGACAAGTCACCCGTAAATAAAAAATCATAGAGGTTTACCTTACCGATAGTTCTTGCATCCCGCTTGAGCTCAACATCAAGATAACTACCCCGCAAAGGATCGACACCACCTGCCTTGTCTAAATAAGCCAGAATAGACTCAGAGGATAAGCCACTGTATAGCCCTGGGTTTACAACATTACCAGTTACAAACACTCTCACAGGCTGTGAGGCAACTAAATTGACATAAATGAAAACATCTTTTTTATAGATGCGACCGATCGCGGAAGATACCTTTTCATTAAGGTCACTGTTTAAAATACCTAGCACATTGATAGGGCCAACTTGAGGGAGAAAAATATTGCCTTGCATGTCTACTTCCTGCTGACCATTGGACTCGACAGCACCCCACATCTGAACTAGTAACTTATCACCAACCGCAATGCGGTAATTTGGATTAAATCCACTAAATGACTGATTAGCAAAACTTCCATTGAATAGGTTTTGTCCTAAGACAGTATTACTTTGATGTTCATTTTCAATAACAACATCTGCATCAATCAATGAGTTTTCGGCTAGCGCGTGGCCATTAATTAAAAGGATAGTCGTAACGATATTGGAGGCCACCTTAGGAAAAAAGGTTTTTATCTTAAGGAGAAACAAGTTCACCATGGAGAAATGTCCTTTAATAAAAATATAAAATTTATTATCCATCGAAATATCTTAATAAAGCAAGTATAGCCGTTTCTTGCAATACTTAAAATAAGTAAATTCAGGAGTTTAGAATAAGTGTTTTACACATCCAATAAATTACGCCAGAATTCAAAAGCCTTGTTAGGTTCAGCTAGCTCAAGAGCTGTTATTTGTGCCTTAACTGCCATTTCCTTAGCTAAATTAGGATTAGTTAAAAGCCAACTTAATGCTTCATACCATGCATCTTCATCATCCTCAACGAGCAAACCGTTCGCCTTATGATCAACAATGTCAGTAAAAGGAGCCCGGTTACTATAAACTCCAACACCCCCGGCTACCGTAATGTCTAAAAATTTATTCCAAGACCTTGCACTGTTAAATGGAGAATGCATCAAGGGTGACAATCCGATATGGATTGGAGAATTTGTTAAATATTTTTGATAAGCAGCCCAAGACTTTGGAGGGAAGTTTTTTATGATAGGAATCTGACTCAATGGTGAAGGCAAATGTTTACCCAGCATTAAAGATAAAGATAAAGATAAATCATTAACTCTAACATGGTTCGAAACTCTTACAAGTGCAGGTGCAATGGCTCTTAGATCATCAACATGTGCACGGGTACCCAAAAAAGCCATGTCACTAATACCGCTATCAAAATGATCTAATTCTGGTAAGCTGTTACATAGTACTGGGGTTAGTAAGTGTACTGAGGAATGCATCGGGAAAAACTTTTCTAACAAATATTGACTCGAAACCACAATATTATCTGCCAAGGAAAAAATACGCGGCTGCTGCTCAATTACGATTCTATTTAATTTTTCACGATAGCTTTTTGGAAGTCCAGGTGTGGCAACTGCAGCTGATAAGTCATCATCAATCAGATAATTGATTGATGCAAATGATGATTGATAACGCTCTAAAAAATTAAGCCAATTAGAGTTTAATGACCGACATATAATGATGTGGGCTCCTGCGAAACGCTTTGTATTCAGTCGTCTAAAATACGAAAGCGGACTCCCTGCATTTATTCTATATGAATCTATACCCAACCTAGTTAATAATTTCGGGGCAGCTGATTGAATATAATAAATATCTTCGCTTGGCCTTGCGCCGTCACTTAGAATAATGGAAAAAGGCGATTCAATCATCATTAATTTTTTATTAGAGAATACGCATTTAGCATAAAGAAAAATCCTCATGAATAAGCGTCAGTTGCTTATTATATGCAGGATCTGCTTCAAGCTCTTTAAACCATGTAACGCGCATATAATGAGCCTCTTTTAATGCCCGATGGCGCTTCATTAATGTATTATCCTCGCCCCTAGAGACCGATTCATGATGGTATAACTCTGCGTATGGAGTCCACAGGTTTCTATAACCCGCCGCCAGGACTTTTAGACAAAAGTCCACATCATTAAAAGCAACAGCTAAATCAGTCTCGTTTAGACCTCCTACCTCGTTGAATATCTCTTTTCTTACCACCAAACAGGCGCCAGTCACTGCAGAGAGATTTTGGACTAGCTTCAAGCGAGAGAAATAGCCATTATCATGTCGGCTGAAATATTTATGGCTATGTCCTGCAACGCCACCAATACCTAAAATTACGCCTGCATGCTGAATCGTCTCATTGGGATAATACAGTTTTGCACCTACGCAACCTATCTCATTCCGGCATGCGTGCGAGACCATCTCGGAAAGCCATTCATCATTGATCACTTCTACATCATCATTTAAGAGGGCTATAATTGAACCACTAGCTAGCTTCACACCAAAATTATTAATAGCAGAATAATTAAACGGTTTATCCCAATTATATATTTTAATACGTGAGTCAACCTCCCACTTTCTAAAAAGAGCCAATGTCTCTATGCACCGAGATTGATTATTTAAAATAATAAGTTCATAGTTACTATAACTAGTGAGGGATAAGATAGAATCAACACATCGCCGTAGAATATCATGTCCATCACGAGTTGGTATAAGAATCGAAACTAAGGGTAAAGATGAAGGCAGTCGCCATTCAGAACGATACGTATTCGGCACTAGACCAGCAACCACCTTCGCTAGCGATCGATTATTATAGTGCCAGTTTTCAACAGCTCTAATGCCTGCCTTAGTAGTATATTTTTTTTCGTTTGGCGAGATTGCTGTTGAGCCATCAACAGCACGCCAATGGTATAGGATACGAGGTATATGGACTATTTGGCTGTAGTCAAGTAAATAGGTAATTCGCAAAAATAAATCATGGTCTTGAGCGCCCTCAAGACCTTCCCGAAAGCCCCCGACTGATTTAACTATTGATGTTTTTATTAGAGTAAAATGACAAATATAATTTTGAGAAAGCAGAAGCTCAGGATTCCAATCTGGTTTAAAATGGGGGTCAAAACGCTGGCCTTCCTGATCAATTTTATCTTCATCACAATAAAAAAAATTTGCTGACCGGTTCGTATTTATGGCGGAAACAAAGTAGGTAAGTGCTTGGCTTGATAAACAATCGTCATGATCTAAAAAAGCGACAAAATCTCCATCTGCAAGAGATAAGGCAGAATTTGTCGCCGCAGATATATGGCCATTTTTTTTTCTAAAAGTTACGGAAATTCGACTATCTTTTTCTTCATATCCCTGAATTAGCGCATGAACTGAGGGGTCAGTCGATGCATCATCAGCAATACATAGTTGCCAGTTACAATAAGATTGACTTAACACAGACTCAATGCATTCTCGCAAATATTTAATAGGCGTATTATATATAGGCAATAAAATGGAAATAAGCGGTTGATACTCTAATGAAACGCTTAAGCACTCAGTGGTATCATGATTATTATCCTCAAGCCAATCTCTATAAGAGCGATGGACTACCCTTTTAATAAAGGTTTCATTATAGCGTTTCCAAGCTAACTGACGCCAAGCCCATCGAGACGATTCATTTATTAAGGTCGATTTGAGCTCGCTTAACATTAAGTGTCTATATCGATAATGCATGTTGGTGATCCGCTGGGAAATCCGCCTTCTTGCCATAGGAGGTAACATCCACGAAAACCTAAAATGCTTAATGTCCACAGATCCATCGTCAAAAGCTGGCTGAAATTTAACACCCTTCAAGCCTTTTGGAACATAGCATAAACGCTTAGAAATTCCCCCATTTTTAATTGGAATGAAAAAATCAGGGGCATCGGAATAACCAGATCCTTTGTCAAAATAAAAATGAATTCCCTCTTTAGAGTCAGAGAAATTTATTCCTATTTCAACAATATTCCATCCTGAGCGTGGCAGTCGCCCTCTCACTAAAAAAAAACTTGGCTCTTTGTTTGACGCGACATCAGCACCCTTTTCATCATAAAACTCAGATATCGTTATTTTTTTAAACTGAGGGCTAAAACTACCCATTAAGAATTTTAACGATATTTTAATTCGAGTAAGGATAGTCAAACTAACACCTTTAGATACTGATTATTATGACTATTAAAGATTTAATGTTGTTGCCCTGTAAGGAGAGTTCACTATTAATTGGTTTGTTGATCTCACCCTACAAGAAACAAGGTCATCCTCTTTAAGGTCTTCGGCGAGATAGCTAAAGCCTACGTAGCCTCCTCGAATACTAGAAATACCCTTAAGATGATGTCTAATCTCATTTGCATTAACGATAGCTACTGATTGGTCATTAATTAGAATCTCCACTTCAACGGGATCATCATTGACAACCGGCAATACTGAACCTTGTATTACTTTCTTCTTTATAGAATCCAGCATGCCCCGATAAAATGGTCTGCCTAAAGACTGTGCATTCATTCTTAATTTAAATTGCTCATTAACTGCCGCGTAAAGGTTAATATCATCGAGGTTTAATTTCTCTATAGCTTTCCTCTCTTCACATAGGTTAACCTCTTGGATATTCGCATTATCCGGTCTCACATTAGTATTAATCACCTCTAACTGCAAACCAAAATGCTTGTTCATATATTCTATTGTTTCATCATACGCCTCGGTTATGCCTACAAGCGCCATTAAAGGCCATATTTTCTTGTTAAGAAGTTTGGACTGTCTATTAACAAATCTTTCTTCATGATAAAACTCAGTAAAGCTCCCTTGGTAATTATGATGGATTTTGAAGTGATAATACTCTGATAAAACTCTTTCAACAGGATCACGAACAATAGAAACCATTGAATCTAGACCAAATAAACTAAGGTACTTATTCGCAGCAAAATGACCCGCAAGTACTCCGCCATGACTTTCTTTTAATGTCTTATAGAGCCCCCAATGATCGCCCTCTTGATAGATAAACTCATTGACAACTGATGAGGTAACCTCAGAGCTTACGCCATAATCGTAAAAACATCGATTTTGATCGAAATATTTAGCAAAAGCCCAACGAAGACTGGTTCCGGCGGTTTTAGGTATGTGGGTGAATACAATCAACTATGATTCCCTAAGAATTAAATTGCGACTTATATATTTTGATTTTTAGGACACAGCTCTCGATAAAGCCAACAAAGTAACCTAATTGAGTCTTTTGACAAATGCCAATCTTCAGAGGGTAACTGATATATTAATGAATCTTGATTAAAATATGATGCGGAGTTTACAAAATATTTTTTAAACTTTGAATGAAAATTTTTCTCAAAGAAATCTATTGTAAACGAATCAGATAAAGTAAAAGGCTCTAAGGAATTATTGAGTATTTCTCTTAACTCATAATATTCACAGTTTATCTTTGGCTGACTCAAGAATAGAAGATATTTATCCCTTAATTCATGTCTTGGTGCTATACCCTGCCTTATTGATAACATGTTGAGTGTCCGAAGTATCTCGACATCTATAAAAGATAGTGACTGATTAACTTTTTTTTCATAAATTGAATAATCATGAGGATTCTCACCTAAAACTTTTAAAAACTCTGTCATAATTCCATATTTCTGCTTCATAGCAGAATGAAAATCAATTATTGAGATTGAATCACTCCCAAAGACAGACTCATATTTTTCAATAATTTGACCCCCATTAAGCACATTACTATTAAAAGGTCTCATCAAATTTTCTGACAAGTAGTATCGCCAAGAATAAGTTTCTCCATGCTTTATGTTTTCTTGCCAAGTTGATAAGAGAAGTTCTTTAGCGCTTCTCTTATAATAGATAATCCTTGGTGAATTAAAGTCAAAACTTGAGTATAATTTTTTTATTTGGCTAAGAGAAATTGAATCGAAGTTTTCACTCGATATAATTAAATCGCCGATAGTTTTTTGTGTTCTTTTTATTATCCCCTGGAATAGATCATCATTGTTGTGACGTAAACTATCTGCTAACTTATGGTGTCCCCAGTCTCCTTGGTCGGGCATTTCAAAGTAAGTCTTTTCGTTCTTAGCCAATATATCTTTATTATTAAACAATGTTTTTTGAATAAAGGTGGAAGCCGTCTTATGCGGACCAATGTGAAGGAAAAAATCAGAAGACATATTTCACCAATAATTAGCAATATCTAAAAATTATTTTATATCAATCGCAGCAAAGATTTTCTCCATTGCCATCTTACCTTTTTCAAATGAAAATCGATCCCTTGCTAAAAAGTTAGCGTTGTCTGATAGTTTCATCCATAAATCGAAGTCATCATAGCAGCGACTAATTTGCTCAACCCAATCACTAGGTGAATCAGCAAACAATGCGCTTAATCCATGAGTTAAGCCTGTCCCCTCACCCGCTATATCGGTAAGCACAGAGGGCGTTCCATAAGCCATCGCTTCAAGTACTTTACCTTTAATGCCAGCACCCGACAGTAAAGGGGAAACAAATATTCGGTGCTGATGAAAAACCTCATCTAAATGCTCAGCATAACCGATCACATTTATATTATCGCAGGCATAAGACTCAAAACTATCGGGCATAGCACTTCCATAAATTGACAAGACGATATCAGGGCGTACCTTACCAAGAAGCGGCATCACTTCATACACTAAAAAATCAACCGCTTCAACATTAGGTTTATGATTATAGCCGCCTAAAAAAGCAATCCCTTTACGCTTATTAAAACTCATACCACGGCCTTTTGGACTGAGCACCCATGGAGTTAGGTGGAGCTTATTAACCTCGGCGATATGTGATGTAATGACCGCATGTTCAACTTTATTATAACAAAGTATTGCATCCACCTGCTGACACACAGCCAACTCACGAACCCTAGTTTCAATAGATTGAGCAAGGGCTTGCTCATTGTCGTCATCATTTAAAGCCGCTCGCATTTCTCTTAGAAAATGTAAATCCGCATTATTAAATAGAATTTTAGCGTCTGTATTAGATCGTATGGAATCAATATATTTCTCGGCAATTGAAAATCGAGTTATATAAATGGCATCAAATTCTAGCAAACGCTTTTCCAATACGTCATAAACTGATGTATAAAACGGCGAATACAAAACCTCCACGCCCATTTTTTGTAATGCGACAGTATGCTTACCAAAATGTGCCATATTTTCAGGAACAAAAGTAATTTTATATCCTAGAGCCATCATTAATTGCATTTCAACAACGGCCGCATAACTACCAGCATCCTTGCTAGGTACAGGACTTGCGTAATCAATAACTAGAATACGCTTATCAATACCCCTGTCTTTGTCAATTAGCATGTTATCTAAAGAAGGCTGATCGCTCCCAATAAAAAAAGACGACCATTTTTCAATGAAGGTTGATTGATTCACTTCCTGAAACTTTTTAAATCCCGATAATGCGTCAGTGCCATGACTTTTTCCCTCAAAATGTTGCACAATCGAATGACTAGCCAATAGTATTTTGTAGCCTTTTTCTCTCACTTTATAGGCTAAGTCAGTGTCCTCATAATAGCATGGAGAAAATTCTTGACTAAAGCCTTCAAGTTCCCGCCATAATTTGGCTCTTATAGCCATAGCAGCACCAGTAACGTAGTCAACTTGTCGGGTATACGAGAACTCAGGGCGGTAAGGGTTTGCGCCTCGCCCTACGTTCCATGGCTCACCATTTGCCCAGACCAAACCGCCCGCCTCTTGTAGCGAACCATCTTCATTAAGTAGTTTTGAACCCACTAAGCCAACTTTTTCGTCAGACTCTAAATAAGTCAACATCTCATCGAGCCAAAAGGAAGTCACCTCAGTGTCATTATTTAAAAATACCAGATATTCGCCTTTGGCTTTTTTCGCCGCTAAATTGCAATTCCTTAAAAAGCGAATATTCTTAGCGCTACGTGATACAACTAAATTTTTAATAATGGTTTCTGCTAACTCAGTTTCGTCACTTGAACAATCATCTGCCAATATCACCTCATAGGACGTATGATTAAATGCCAAGGCAATAGATGCAATACAATGATAAGTCATTGAAAATTGATTATAAGCAGGAATAATAATCGATACTTTTGGCTCAGACCAAGCTGGTAGCGTTAAGGGCTTAAATAATTTTCTTTCAAGGAAACCCTCTACCAAAATAGTATGGGCCTGATTGACTTGTTGGGCTGATAACGCGGTCGTACCATCTATGATAGCTTGCAACTGGTACTGCAATGACTCATATCGAAACCCAGCTAAATCGGGCATAGACAAGAAGCCTGGTGTTTTTGCGCTGTCTCTCAAGTATTGCCAGGGTGTACGAATCGGTTTTACAGCAAGAAATTCACTGGCCAAAATATCAGGCGAATTTTTAAAGCCAACTTTATACAACTCGAAATTGCCATTTTGCAAATGCACAGGCACAGGCAAATCTAATTCAAAAAAATTATCCTGCGTTTCAATTTGCCTCTCATATAATGGCTGATCTTGATGATATAATACTAAAGTCTGTGAACCTATTGTATTATCTGATGCAATTGACAGCCGCAGATGTCCATCCTTCAAATTAGTTAGTTCGCTGCTGAAAGTTGAGGTTTGCGGGGCTAAAAAGAATTCGGGATGAGCAATGATCTCCATGGTCTCAGCATGCCTCAAGGTTACTCCATAAGGCTCGTCATGAAGGCCAGTGGTCTCGCAATCAATCTGAAAGCCATGAAAGCCCTTGTGAATACCCGCATTTTGTAAATCTTCTCTATAAATAGAAGCGAAACCTTGTCCTACAACATGGTTGTTAACTAAAACCTGAATAGGAATAGACTTAGATGAAGCTTTAAAGCATGCCCAACCATTTATCACAAGAGCTGAAAAAGAATCTATGTTACCTATTAATACAGGTGTAGTTTTTTTTTTTAAAAATTTTAAACTTTTTCAAAACGGGTGCCTTCTAGGTTTTTGAAAGAATGAAGGTCATACCTGAAACATTGAACCTCTCACTTCTTGAATGTCCTCATTACTGTGCTTAACAAGCTTGTGGGATATCTATAATTTTATTTCAAAATCCTTATAGTTATTATTAAACCAAAGGATATTTTTTTCTTGACTCAATCTTATTAAATTTTTATCTTCTTCGTCGATAAATACCTCTCTGCCCACATGTACTTTTGAACCAAGATTTATGCTTGTGACATCAATCTCAGTATTTAAAAATTCTGCGACATGTTTGACTATCTCGACGGGGGCGCTATATATATCTGCTAGGAGAATAAACAGGCATTTATCCTCACCAAAAACTTTAGACCAAGCGCTTATGATCTTTTCATAATTGCCTCTTTCAGTAAGATCCCAATCATTTACGGCGTTTGATATAAAGGTTTTAATTTCTTTTGGGTCACTATCATCACCTAAGCCTTTTTGCAGCATCCTCATCTTTATATTAGAAAGAGCCCTGCTGTAGGGTTCCCTTATTATGAAAATAATTTTCAAATTAGGATAACTATTTTTAATTTCTGTAACATGTTTTGCTGATAAAAGAGAGTATTCCGGAGTAATCTCGCCACAAACCATTTTATTAGCATATGAAAAAATATGTTCATACCAGTCATAACTGATTTTTTCGAACCCTATATGACGAACTAGATCCAACCAAACTTCCTTCTTACCTGCATTATTTTTTAATATTATCTCTGCATTGCTTTTTCGGTGCTCATTTGTCCAAGTAAAACTGCTAGGCATAAACAATTCATTAAAAAACTGGAGTTCTTTAATTGGAGGAAGCCAAACGGATTCACTGGCTCTAAGAACATTATCTAACCAAGTAGTCCCCGATTTTTGCGCCCCGATACATAAAAAATCTGGCCCTGACATTTACCTTCCTAATTCAATATATTATGTCGATTTAAATTAAAGCTTTTAAACCTTTCCCAGAGATCAAAAAACCGCTCATCATAATAGTTTCTAGTAGTGTATTTGAATTCACTAAAGTCAAAAATCATTGGTTGATTTAGATCAATCACCTGCAAATTATACTTAAGTGCAATATCAACCATGAGCTGCTCAACTACATTTAAATTTTGCGGCAGTCGCCCTAAGATTATACGGTATGGCAACCCATTTTTTTTAATAAACCTCTCAAGCTCTTCAATACTCTCTAAGTCTAAATAATTTATTTCACTCAAAGCCGCAACATTAGCCAAAAGAACTTTTTGTGCGCTGGATAAATCACCACCGATAACCCAGATTTCGTCTTTTAATTTCATTGAAGCCTGATTGAGCATGGGGGGGTTGATGTGGCCAAGCATCGGCAGGTAATTTGGGTCATTTATATCAGAATAGTATCGCGGCACGTTAACATTAGACGCCACATCATCGGGTAATGCTCGAAAACTAACGCAGCTGAATGAACCAATTTTTAAATCAGGTGGCAAATCCCAACACAAATTAATTATTAGGTCTGGCTCTGTACGCACAATCAATTGATTTAATTTTTCCACGGTCAACATGCGGACATCACTATTGAAGATGCCAAATGCTTCAGATTTACCTAATTTTACTTTAATTATGTGAGGATAACTCCAGCTAATCCAATCTAGACGAGATTTTACCAGCCAGTGCATGAGTGATTGTTCATCACCGTATTCAGGCGGCAAAATAGCCACCACTTGCTTACGACTAAAAATCGTACCGACTAATGAATCGAAAGTTTGAGTGATTTGCTTACTAATTATGTCATAAGCTTTAATAGATGCATTTTGCATAAATACTAATTCATTTTTTTCAAATGCAATCTCACACATAGCAAGTGCCATGTCCTCAAAGCTTTTACACTCGTGATACTTATGTTGAGCAGGAAAGCCCTCCATTGCATGTTGGTGAGAGATAACAGGCTTTAAATGCGAAAAAGCCTCTGCCACTTTAATTTTTAAGCCGGTTGAGAACTCCATAGGAATTACAGCACAATGGAGATTGTCATAAAATTCATCTATAGACTCCAAATATCCTAATTTTTTGATGAAAGGTGAATCAATATTATCAAGCATGGAGCAAATAGAGCCCGCGATGAAAAATTGTAGTGGCGGCATATATTTTTCAAAAACTGGCTCAGCTTCTTCGATAAAACGGGTCAAATTAACACGATTAATATTATTGTTAGCGCTCACAAAACCAAAATGAACAATTGTATTACTCACAGGCTGAGGTGACTGACGCGATTGATCAATATGCAAGAGCGTCTCTACCTTGGCCTTTGTGCCTAAACTTTCAAAAAAAACTTGCTCATCCTCTTTAATGGCCCACACGATATCTGCTCGATTTAAAGCAATTAACTCTTGCTCTTCAGTGGTATGAAAAAATTCTTTATGTATATTATTAGACTCTAATAAATGCCGGCGACCACTGAAAACATCATGAGTGTCAAGTAATTTTAAAGTTTTACTGGGGGCGACCTCCAACGCCATACTTAACCACGTATAGTTTACAATTAGAAGATCATATTCACGCGCCTGGAACGTTTTACTCAAATGATTTTGCAAAGCCTCATCCCACCATTCATCAATTAGGTGATCTTTGCCAGATTGAGGCCACTGATGAACCGCCGAATTGGACTTCATCACATGATCAACGATATCCCACTGCTCGTTCATTTTTTGCCTGGACACAATAGGAATATGATTATTCCAATCCATCTCACTAACATAATGAACGAAATGCACCTCAAATCCACGCTGTTTTAGTTCATTGCAGACTGAAAAAATACGCTTGCGATTGCCATAATTCAATGGCCAGGTAGGCGTGGGAGATACGATTAAGGCTCGTAAGATTGTCTCATTTGACATCCTCTAAGCCTCCAAAGCCAGATAAATTCATCACAGTTAAGCCATATATAGCAGAAAGCTGCCAATTAAATATTCCAGGGTCGTCCGTCTTGAAATAAAAACCTTGCAAATTACGCTGTACGGGCGGCAGACTCAACAAATAATTTTTAATATTTTCACGAAATGCAGGCACTTGTGACTCAAGGTCTGATGGGGTCATCATAAAGTCCGATACTGCCTGCCATGCAGAGCGGCGGCGGAACCAATCTCTTGACAGCCGCTTTTCTTCAACTAAATGATCGACAGCAGCTTCTGGGTTATAAACCGAAAGAAATCCACACGCCGTAATTTCCTCAATCACAGCATTTTCTTCATTAGACAGCAAAACCTGTCCCCCGCCCTTACGACCAAGATTAGTGGGGAAACCGCCACTTGCGGCAAGTGCTGAGCGAGAAAAAGAAATATTTGCACCCGCAAACCATTCGTCATGACCTGCAATACGCAGATACCCCCCCCAATCAACTACTGAAACACTGCCTAGCAACTTATCGCCCAACCAAGGTGGCCGCTTTACTTCCCATATAGGGCTGATCTTACCGCCAACTATGCCAACATTATCAAATTCGGAAAAACCTTTTATCACCTGATTCAATAAGTCGCTGGAGGCGATCGCATCATCATCTAAATACGTAATATACGGAGTTGAGGTAAGCCTGAAAGCAACATTGCGCGCGTTAGATAAGCCAGCAGTCTTTTCAAAGATATAATGTAAATTAGCAATTTTTTTATATCTTTCGGCAAAAATACGCCCCTCACCCAGCTCGGCATTGGGAGTATTGTCTATGATCCATATTTCATATTTATCAATCGATAAAGTTTGCGATAAACAGCTCTCTATTGCGGCTTCTAATAAGGCATAACGATTATAAGTACAAATAACAACCGCAATATCTGGCATTACATAACCTCTAATTGATGAAAAGCTACACCTAGCCTTCGATTATCTGAGGAAGAGGTATCCACATCAGCCGGTGAAAACAGATAAGGCACAAACAAGCTTATCAATGTATCTTGAACACGATCAACCACCGGTAAAGTAGCAATAAGTTCAAACATATTGTCTTGTTGTTCAATTTCATAGGTAATCAATTGACCATCGATATACAATTTTATTGAAGTAATTACTTGGGGCTTTATAGCAGCGGCAATTTTAAGCCGCATAATACGTTCAGAACTTCGATCGACTGGGACATGAAAATTATTTATCCGATCTGGGCCAGTCCAACGAATATGACCGACTCCACCATAAGCTTCGGCCTCATAGAAATTCTCGCCTGGTGGTACCAAATCACCGGCATTAATTAATACGTACGGCAACTTTGATCGACTCATCAAAAGAACTTCCGGCAAACTGAAGAAAAGTTCAGAATGTTCAAGTTGTGCTTGCATCAACTCAATCTTTGTTTGGTATTTGTCAGCTAACGCATAAAGCTCAGAAAGCTTTTCAACAAGGTAAGGAATAACAGCCGCTGCATCCTTATTCTTTAGGTCATTGATCTCATTAAGGATAGATTCATAGATAAGTTTCTGATCTGGCATAATAAATTCCTTTTTTAAATTATCATTATACATCAACTCTTTTTAGTTTTTTTCCAAATCTCTAAATAATTAAACAGCCTTCGCAGGGGCTCCATTTAAGTTGAAAAATATAATAAAAACAGGAAGCTCCATTTTTAGAAAGTTAACAATATCAATGGTTTGAAATAAAAACTCGATTAATGGCGTTTAAAAATCATTTTTTTACAAAAAAACCTTGACGAACATCACGAAATCTCGGTATTATTTGAACAATATTCGAACAAAGTGAAATCTCCCCTGATTTCTTTACTTATAAATAATAATGTTATTTTGACAGGGGGACAGCTATGTTCACTAATTCTTCAAAACTTGTTCCATTTCTTGCTCTTCTAATCAGCACTTCCACCAACGCTGCCCTTTTCGACAGAGGGAGTGGCTTTATTTATGACAACACGTTAGATATCACTTGGCTACAAGATGCAAACTATGCATCAACTAGTGCCTATGATGGCGATGGTAAAATGACAAAGGCTGAAGCACAGACTTGGGTAAATAATTTATCCTTCGGCGATGCAAGTGAATGGCGACTACCAAGTGCTGGAGAAGCAACGCCAGGTTTTAATCAAACAAGCTCTGAAATTGGTAGCCTTTTTTATGACTCTCTTGGCAATGTGTCAAATAGCGGACAATTTCTAAACACTTTTCAAGATAATAACCTGAATATTCCACAATCTTTCCTCAATACAGAATTAGGACTTTACTGGCTAGATGAAGATTATGATTTGGCAGCGACCAGATCATGGGCTATGTGGACAAGTGGCTATACTGGAAACCAAGTCGTGAGTGCTTATGGTTATGCATGGGCAGTGCATGATGGTGATATTGCTAACAATAATGCAGATATAAACAATGTGCCAATTCCCGCATCGGCTTTCTTATTCGGCTCAGCCTTGCTCGGCTTAATGGTCACGCGCCGCCAAGCTATTCAATAATTTTTCTACTGAGCGAAAGCCGTTCCGCCTTAAGTTTATCGGCTTGAATCGGCAACATTCCACTCCATTTCGGCAATAAAAATAAGTTGACCTGGCAGGGTCCTTTCACATTGTTTAATTCATCTTCACCTGCCATCTCTTTTCATAGGTTGATGGCATTTAAATCTCAACAATCTATTATAACCAACGAGGTTGTTGACTAACAAAATTACTGCCACCAGTTCTGATTCTGTAAATACCACTCGACCGTCTTTTTAATACCGGTTTCAAAACTCTCTTGCGGCACGAAGCCTATCTCACGCCGGGATTTAGCGGCATCAATCGCGTAGCGACGATCGTGACCAGAACGATCGGTAACATATTGAATTAAACGCTCGCTATTTCCTTCTATAGCTTTTAGCGCTTGCGGGTACTTTTGAGCCAAGGGAGGCTTATTTTGAAAAGCATCATTAAGCAGGCTGCAAATTAATTTTACAATATCAATATTTGCCCATTCATTATGACCGCCAATGTTATAACACTCACCTACTTTACCTTGCTGAATAATACGATCAATCCCGCGAGCGTGATCTTCAACATACAGCCAGTCACGTATTTGCTGACCATCGCCATACATTGGTAGTATTTGGTTTACTAAAACATTTGTGATAATCAGCGGGATTAACTTTTCAGGAAAGTGATAAGGGCCATAGTTATTCGAACAATTACTGGTGGTGACAGCTAGACCATAGGTGTGGTGATACGCCCGAACAAGATGATCAGAGGCTGCTTTACTTGCAGCATAAGGTGAATTAGGCGCATATGCCGTTGTCTCTGAAAAAGCCGGATCAGCAGGTCCTAAGGTACCGTAAACCTCATCGGTAGAGACATGATGAAAGCGATGATCAACCGGCGGCTGATTATTAGCGCGTGTTTCATCAAGCCATACCGTTTTTGCTGCCTTTAACAGGCTATGGGTGCCAATAATATTGGTCTCTAAAAAGGCATCGGGGCCAGTGATGGAACGGTCGACATGGCTTTCAGCGGCAAAATGTACCAAAGTGTCAATGCGATGGTCACGCAGCAATTGCTCGACCAAAGCGGTATTATTAATATCACCCTGACAAAAATGAAACTGCGAATTTTCTTCACAACTACTTAGACTCGCTCGATTACCGGCATAAGTTAAAGCATCGAGCACCACGACCGTATCCTTCGGGTAGGTAGCCAACCAGTAATGGACAAAGTTAGCGCCAATAAAACCAGCGCCGCCGGTTACTAATAAATGCCGCATTTAACCTCTCTCCGTTATTTATTGCTGATGCATTCACTATCTTTGAGCGTTTGCGCCGTCTCTACCAGTAATTTGTTCAACTCTTCTGCGAGCACCACTCTCCAGTCACGCATCACTAAGCCTGTATCGGCCTGCAAACGACTGTGATCTAAGACGCTGTAGGACGGGCGCTGCGCTGGCGCTGGATATTCAGTGGTCTTAATCGGTCTAATGGTGACTGACTTGTTTGCGGGTAATAAGCCCAATGCTTGAGCCTGTTCATAAATCGCCACGGCGAAATCATACCAACTGCCTTGTCCAGCATCGGTACAATGGTAAATGCCTTGCGCCTGAGTATTGTCTATGAGCGCAAAGATCGTTTGGGCTAACGTTGGCGTACTAGTTGGCGTGCCTATTTGGTCAACGACCACGCTCAATTCATCACGCTCAGCCATTAAACGCAGCATGGTCTTCATAAAGTTGTTGCCATGACAACTGTAAACCCAAGCTGTGCGTAAAATTATCGCCGCTGGCATGAGAGCTTGCACCCTTTGTTCGCCCGCCGCCTTGCTCGCACCGTAAACTCCTAATGGATCAATTACATCCGATGGCTGATAGGGCTGCGACTGCTGACCATTGAAAACGAAATCGGTTGAGACATGAAGTAAGCGCGTATCATTGGAAAGGCAGGCACGGGCAATATTCTCAACACCAAGCGCATTTACTGCATAAGCTTGTTCAGCATCGGATTCAGCCTGATCAACCGCCGTATATGCCGCCGCATTAATAACCACATCGGGCGAAAAGTCTGTCACTGCCGTAAGTACGTCTGTCGCATTACGAATATCACATTGCGCACGATCGAGGGCTTGCAGGGTAATCGCCGCTGATGCATCAAGCTGTAATTGCTTGGACAGCTGACCATGTTTGCCGGTTACAAGGACTCTCACGGCCAATAAACTCCTATCCAGAACACCTTAATGTTAGCGATGAATTGTTTCATCCTGCTTTTTCTTGTTCCTTATCACTCGATCAAGGCAGATCAAAAACTGCAGCATCGCACAAAAAATCGCCTTGCTGATCTTTATCGGATAACTGTGGTAACTGGCTATTGATTAACGGCCAATCAATCGCCAACTCAGGATCGTCCCATCGCAGTGAGCGCTCATAGGCAGGCGCGTAATAATCCGTGCATTTATAACTAAACTCTGCATACTCACTAGTTACATAAAACCCATGCGCAAAACCCTCTGGCACCCAAAATTGCCGCTTGTTGTCGACAGATAGCACAACCGAGACGACGTGGCCAAAGGTCGGTGAGTAACGGCGAAGATCGACCGCCACATCAAACACCTCACCAGCCGTAACACGAACCAGTTTACCCTGTGTCGATTGGGTCTGATAATGCAACCCACGCAAGATACCCTGTTCTGACTTGCTGTGGTTTTCTTGCAGAAAATGAGTTTCACCACATTGCTGGTCAAAAAAATCTTGGCGAAAGGTTTCCATAACAAAACCCCGCTCATCACTGAATACCTGCGGTTCAAAAATCTTTACCTCAGGAATCGCTGTTTTAATTACTTCCATAAGACAACTCACTGATAAAGGATGAGAATCATTTTTCGTTTAATATGTTCAACAAATACTGGCCATAACCACTTTTTATCAGCGGTTGTGCCTGCTGTTCCAGTTCTTCCGCTGAAATAAACCCCTGTCGAAAAGCGACTTCTTCAGGACAAGCAATCTTCAAACCCTGCCTCTTTTCAATCGTTTGCACGAACTGCGCCGCCTCTAGTAAATGATCGTGCGTACCTGTATCTAGCCAAGCACTGCCTCGACCCATTAACTGAATCTGTAACTGATCTTGCTCTAAGTACATCTGATTAAGTGCCGTAATTTCTAGCTCACCGCGTTGACTGGGTTTTATCTCACGGGCGATATCACAAACCTGCTGATCATAAAAATACAGGCCAGTCACTGCGTAGCTAGATTTTGGGTCTAAGGGCTTTTCTTCAATATTAACCAGTTTACCTTGCGAGTTAAATTCAGCCACCCCGTAAGCGCTGGGGTTGGCCACATGATAACCAAATACCGTCGCACCCTGTGATTGTTCATTGGCCTGTTGCAGTAATTGACTAAAGCGGTCAGCGTAGAAAATATTATCACCCAAGACTAATACGCTGTCTTGGCCATCGATATGCGAATCACCAATAATAAACGCTTGCGCCAGACCATCGGGCGATACTTGCACCGCATAAGTTAAATTAATGCCCCACTGCGAACCATCAGACAGTAAACGTTGAAACTGCCACTGGTCATCAGGAGTTGTGATAATAAGAATATCTTGAATACCCGCCAACATCAGGGTGGTTAATGGGTAGTAAATCATGGGTTTGTCATAAACCGCCATGAGTTGTTTGCTTACCCCTTGCGTTAACGGGTAGAGGCGAGTACCCGTACCGCCGGCCAGAATTATGCCTTTGCGCTTATTTCTCCTTCTCTGAGGGGGCACTTCGTCACTCCATCATTAATTAACTAATGCTAAAATACAAAAAAATGAGTTCTTTAATGCTTTGTATAGCTTAAAATATATCATAACGATTTTCAGCGAAAAAAGATAATATGCCTTGATTACTCTTCATCTGCTGTGTCGTATAATAAAAACTTAAAAAAAAACCGCGCATGAAGCGCGGTTTTTTTGTTAAACACTTACAAAAAATCCATCAGGCATTACCTTCAGCTTCAGGCCCATCATCTTTTACAGGTACTTGGACAGGTAGCTCTTGACTGAGTTCATTCGCTAACTCTTGCGTTAAGGCTTCTGTTTCGGCGTCTTGCACTGAAGTCTCACCGCCCGCTTCTTGAGTTAAGGCTTGTTGCAGCTCAGCCTCAATCTCATCGGTACTCTTGGTAACAAACTCATCAACATCACCAGCTTCACGCGCTTTTTTGCGATCACTGTGATACGACAAGCCAGTACCCGCCGGAATCAAACGCCCCACTACAACGTTTTCTTTCAAGCCGCGCAAATAGTCACGCTTACCAGTGACAGCCGCTTCGGTTAGCACTCGCGTGGTCTCTTGGAAAGAAGCCGCTGAGATAAAGCTTTCAGTCGCCAATGACGCTTTAGTGATACCCAATAATTCACGCTCAAACGTCGCTTGTTGTTTTTCACCGAGTACCGCCACATCATTTTCTTCGAGCGCTTGCGTGTACTCGACCTGATCACCGCGGATAAAGTTCGTCTCGCCTGGATCAACAATCGTTACTTTTCGCAGCATCTGACGCAAAATGACTTCAACGTGTTTATCGTTGATTTTTACACCCTGCAATCGATACACTTCTTGAATTTCATTGACGATATATTTGGCTAATTCCTTTACGCCCTTAAGTCGCAAAATATCATGCGGCGTTAATGGACCTTCAGAAACAATCTCACCTTTTTCAACGTACTCACCTTCAAATACACTGAGGTTACGCCATTTTGGTATCAACGCTTCATAGTGATCTTTGCCATTCGCTAACGGTTTACCATCAGTTGGCGTTATGACTAAACGACGCTTGCCTTTGGTTTCTTTACCAAAGCTAACAGTACCGCTAATTTCCGCTAAAATAGCTGGCTCCTTTGGCTTACGCGCTTCGAACAAGTCAGCAACTCGTGGCAAACCACCAGTGATGTCACGGGTTTTAGAGCCTTCTTGCGGCATCTTAGCAATGATATCACCCACGCCGAGCTGACCGCCGTCTTCTATGCTGAAAACCGCTGCAGAGGGCAGGAAGTAGTGTGCCGGTACATTTGTGCCTGGAATACGCAATTCTTCACCCGCATCATCGACCAGTGTGATCGCTGGGCGGGTCTCTTTACCCGCGGCAGGACGCTCGGCAGGATCCATCACCGAGTTACTGGTAAGTCCGGTCAAGTCATCAGCTTGGCTCTTAATAGTAATACCCTCTTCCATACCACTATACTTAACAGTTCCCGCCACCTCAGTAATAATGGGGTGTGTATGGGGATCCCATTTAGCAACAGTTTGTCCCGATTCAACTTCACCATTATCTTTAACTGATAACACCGCACCATAAGGCACCTTGTAACGCTCGCGCTCCCGACCGTCTTGCGCAGCAACCGATAATTCGCCCGATCTTGAAACCACGACTAGCTTGCCATCCGATCGCTCAACCGATTTGACATTATGTAAGCGCGCTTTACCATTCTGTTTCACCTGCACACTGTCAACCGCTGTCGCTCGCGACGCCGCACCACCAATGTGGAAAGTACGCATAGTTAACTGAGTACCAGGCTCACCAATGGACTGAGCCGCAATAACACCGACCGCTTCACCTTGGTTAACAATATGACCGCGTGCTAAGTCACGACCATAACACTGCGAGCAGACACCGTGGCGGGTGTCACAGGTGATCGCTGAACGGACCAGCACCTCATCAACCCCAGCCTCTTCTAGCGTATCAACTAAGCCTTCATCAATCATAACGCCAGCGGCAACAACTACTTCACCGGTCTCGGGATGAAGCACATCTGTGGCTACGACACGACCTAGAATCCGCTCGCCTAAACTCGCGATAATGTCGCCACCTTCGATAACCGGCGTCATTAACAAACCCGAGGTAGTGCCGCAATCAAACTCGGTAACCACTAAATCTTGCGCAACATCAACTAAGCGTCGGGTTAAATAACCTGAGTTGGCTGTTTTTAGTGCTGTATCGGCCAAACCCTTTCGCGCACCATGGGTGGAAATAAAGTACTGCAGTACATTTAAGCCTTCACGAAAATTAGCCGTAATCGGCGCCTCGATAATCGAACCATCAGGCTTAGCCATAAGACCACGCATACCGGCTAACTGTCGGATCTGTGCAGGCGAGCCCCGCGCGCCAGAGTCAGCATACATAAAGACTGAGTTAAACGAGTCTTGCTTCTCCTCATCGCCTTCTTTGTTGAGCACTGGCTCAGTCGAAATGCCTTCCATCATGGCCTTTGAAACCAGATCATTAGCACGCGACCAAATATCAATGACTTTGTTGTATTTTTCGCCCTGAGTAACCAGACCTGCCGCATATTGATCTTCGATTTCTTTCACTTCATCATCGGCTTCGCCTATAATTTCGGCCTTGGCTGAAGGGATTTCAAAATCATTTACCCCAATTGAGCTGCCTGATTTAGTTGAATACTCAAAACCGGTATACATCAATTTATCGGCGAAAATAACCGTAGGCTTTAAACCAACGTCACGATAACAAGCGTTCAAAATGCGTGAAATGGCCTTCTTAGACATATTCAAGTTGACTAAATCGAAACTCAAACCATCTGGAACAATTTCCCACAACAAGGCACGACCAACCGTAGTATCGACTATGTTATTACTTTCAATATCTTCACCATTAGCATTTTTAACAACCTGATGGATACGCACTTTAATGCGCGACTGCAAGTCAACTTGACCAGCACCATGAGCGCGAGATACTTCTTCAGTATCAGAGAAGATCATACCTTCACCCTTGCCATTGACGCGTTCGCGTGTCATCCAATATAAACCCAACACCACGTCCTGCGATGGTACAATAATGGGATCGCCACTGGCTGGCGAGAGAATATTGTTAGGAGACATCATCAATGCGCGAGCTTCTAGCTGCGCTTCTATAGTTAACGGTACGTGAACCGCCATTTGGTCGCCGTCAAAGTCGGCGTTAAAGGCCGCACAAACTAAGGGATGTAGCTGGATCGCTTTACCTTCAATTAACAATGGCTCAAAAGCTTGAATACCCAAGCGATGTAAGGTCGGCGCACGGTTTAATAGCACAGGATGCTCACGAATAACTTCAGCAAGAATATCCCACACTTCAGCGGGCTCCTTCTCAACCATTTTCTTAGCAGCTTTAATGGTGGTTGCCATACCTCGGGCTTCGAGTTTACCAAAAATGAACGGCTTAAATAATTCAAGTGCCATTTTCTTAGGCAGACCACATTGATGTAAACGTAAGGTCGGGCCACATACGATCACCGAACGACCCGAGTAATCCACTCGCTTACCTAGTAAGTTTTGACGGAAACGACCCTGCTTACCTTTAATCATATCAGCGAGCGATTTTAATGGTCGTTTGTTTGAACCGGTAATTGCGCGTCCACGGCGGCCATTATCCAACAAGGCATCAACCGATTCTTGCAACATACGCTTT
>MDTB01020360.1_pt1 | contig 33316 bp, 32 predicted proteins | sample 811161 | NCBI WGS metagenome assembly MDTB01 (sample SAMN05326650, study PRJNA326480) | marine metagenome | isolation source: seawater | place: Mediterranean Sea | collected 2009 | reverse complement strand
TCCAATTGTAGCTCCAGTAAGTATAAATATTTTTAATATTGAGCTTTTTTGAAAGCCCAAAGATCTCAATATGGCTATTTCCGAGAAATCCAATTGTAGCTCCAGTAAGTATAAATATTTTTAATATTGAGCTTTTTTGAAAGCCCAAAGATCTCAATATGGCTATTTCTTTTGATTTATTTTTTATTAAAATCGTAAGTACAGAAATAATATTAAAAGCGGCGACAATAATAATCAAAGCAAGAATAATAAACATTACATTTCTCTCTACCTTGAGAGCATTAAAAAAAGTTTTATTATTATCGACCCAAGAATAAATAAGATTTTCTGAATTGTTTTTTTTTAAAATATTTGAAAATAAAATTGCTTTGTCAGGATTATAAATTTTTATTTCAATTTCGTTATTCTTCTTTGATAATGATTTAGCTTGATCAAAATTTGTTATTAAAAAATTACTATCAAATTCATACATTCCTGTACTAAATATGTAACCTACTTTAAAACTAAATTGTCTAGGTACTAGACCAAATGGTGTTGTTTCCGTATTGCTTGATAAAAGCGTTATAATATCTCCAACGCCCAAGGATAGTTTACTGGCTAACTCTAAACCAATACCGATATCTAAATCGTTTATATTACCTTTTATTATTGAATTTTTTAAAAGATAGTTATTATTCAATTCATCTTTACGAAAGCTTTTTATCAGCACTCCAAAATTATTTTTTTCTGTTAATATTAATGCCTCAGAATTTTTTACTAAGTTAATATCAGTAATTTTTATCTTATTCGTTTCGGATAAATTTAAAATCTTCTTTTTTTCTTGAATATAGTTACCTTTTGACTGATATGATATATGTGGTTGATAACTTAACAACTTATCTAATAGGTCTATTCGAAAACCATTCATTACCGACATCACAATAATTAAAGTCGCAACACCGAGCATAATACCAACAAATGAGAAGTTAGAAATAACCTTAAAAAATCCGTCCCTATCTTTGGGTCTTAAATACCTAGATATAATTAAAATTTCAGCTTGGTTGATCACTCTCGTAAATTTCTTTTAATCTATTAATTATTTCATTTTTTGATAAGATTATTTTGTTTTTACCAAGCTCTTTAAATTCATATTCTTCTTTTTTCATTTTTGATCCAATTATTATTTGAAATGGTATCCCAATTAAATCATGATTTTTAAATTTACTTGATGGGCTATAAGATAAATCATCAAGTAAAGGATCAAAATTATTATTTTTTAAGATATGATATATATCATCTGATTTTTTATCTACCTCATCACCTTTTTTACCAAGATTTATTATGGTGACTTTGAAGGGTGTTATGGATTTAGGCCATTTCATATACTGATTATTATATTTTGCTTCAATAATTGCCGCAGGTAACCTTGATACTCCAATTCCGTATGAACCCATTTGAGGATAGGTATTCTTACCTTCTTTTGTATTAATTGCAGCTTTTAAAGATTTTGAATACTTATCTCCAAAATAAAAAATGTGCCCAACTTCAATACCCCTAGTATGTAATTGGTTTTTTTTATCTACTAACTTATTAAATTGATCTATATTATGTTTTTCATCAGTTGCTGAATAAAAATTTTCGTATTTATTCATAATATTTTTAATATTGTTTTGATCATAATCAATTTTTTTAATATTAATATCTAATAAATTTTTGTCTAAAAATACTTCACTTTCCCCTGTATCTGCTAGAATTATAAATTCATGTGATAGGTCTCCCCCTATTGGCCCTGCATCTGCCCGCATAGGAATTGCCTTTAAATCCAATCTATCAAAAGTTTTAAGATAAGACAAAAACATCTTCTTATAGGAGTTTTCGGCATCTTGTTTGTTCACGTCAAAAGAATAAGTGTCTTTCATCAAAAATTCTCTGCACCTCATAACACCAAACCTTGGTCTAATTTCGTCTCTAAATTTCCATTGGATATGATATAGCAGTAAGGGTAAATTTTTATATGACTTTATATTATCTCTAAAAATTTGAGTTATTAACTCCTCGTTTGTTGGTCCATATAATAAATCTCTATCTTGACGATCTTTAATCCTTAACATTTCTTTACCATAATCATCGTAACGGCCACTTTCCTTCCAAGCATCCGCAGATTGAATCGTGGGCATCAATAATTCAATTGCACCAGCTTTATTTTGCTCATCTCTAACAATATTTTCAATATTTTTTAAAACTTTTAGACCAAGAGGTAACCAAGAATAAATACCAGAGGCGGATTGCCGGACCATACCAGACCTTAACATTAGTTGATGTGACTTAATTTTTGCCTCTGACGGATTTTCTTTAAGTACTGGCAGAAAATAGTTTGAAAGTCTCATTGAGATAATAATGCTCTGATATTTAAAATATTAAAATAGTTTAAAAAATAAATTATTACAAATATTATTAAAGTAATAGCCGTAGTTAACAAAAGTTTTTTTTTAATTTCAGGATTTTCTGGAGCGCCTGGGTCTGTTCCCTCTATTACATATCCATTATCTTTCTGTGATGTTATATTTCTTGGTAAAATCATAAATAATATCAACCACCACAAAACTACAAAAACTACTATAGATCCAGTAAGTGACATTATAATCTGATTAAGTTTATACTTGTAAAGGGTTTTTTGGCTAATCTCATTTGAATTATCTTTTTTAAAGAAATCTTTAAACTATCAATTAAATTACTTTCTTGTTTTTTATTATTTAAAGAATAACTCTTGCAAATATCGAATATTCTATCTTCTAATTCGTATTTTATTTCATTAAATTCTTGTTCATTTAAAGGTAAACCTCTAAGATTAATTAAAGGTGACCTCTCAATTATACCCTTTTTTGAAACAATAAGACAAATGTCCATTAGGCCATTAAAAGAAATATTTCTTCTGTCTTTTAAATTAGAAGACTCCTCATCAATTAATCTGTTGCCATCGACTAATAATTTTCCCGAATTAACTTTATTTACAATCTCCGCTTTACCGGGAAAAATTCTTAATACATCCCCATTCTCTATAAGCATGGGTTGTTCAATTTTTTTTTCTTTTGCAAAATTATTATGTTCTTTTAAGTGTCTATGTTCTCCATGTACTGGAACAGAAATTTGAGGTCTTATCCAATCATACATCTCATTCATTTCTTCTCGACCTGGGTGCCCTGATACGTGGATAAATGCATTTTCCTCAGAAATAACATTTACTCCTCTTCTAACCAATAAATTATGCATTGCATAAAGTTTTTTCTCATTACCAGGAATGATTCTTGATGAAAAAATTACTGTATCATCAAAACTTAAGTCTACATCAGGATGATTCTGATTGCATATTCTATTCATTGCTCCTCTTGGCTCACCTTGACTACCTGTACATAAATAAACTATTTTATCTCTGGGAATTTTTTTACCATCACGCGCATCCATTGGAGATTTAATATCTGAAAAATACCCGCATGATTTTGCAGTATTAAAAATTTTATACATTGAGCGTCCGACTAAACATACGTGTCTTCCAACCTTTGCTGCACATTGAAATACAGTTTGCATTCTAGCTGCATTAGAAGCAAATGTGGTAACTATTATTCTTTTTTTTTGATTTTCAAAAATTCTTAACATACTTTGATGCACATCTTTTTCTGAGCCAGATCTTCCTTCTGTGAAAATATTTGTTGAATCGCAAACCATAGCTAAAATACCCATATCACCAATTTTTTTTAATTTTTTTTGATTAATATTACCACCCATCATTGGAGCTAGGTCACATTTCCAATCACCAGTATGGAAAATATTTTGTTTATTATATTGAATTAACAATCCATTAGGCTCTAAAATAGAATGAGTAAGTGATATGAGGTTTATTTCAATGGATTCTAATTTAATACTTCCATTTAAAGGAATAATTTTTAGATACTCATCAATTTTTATTTTTTTTTCTTTAAATTTTTCTTTAATCAGAGCACCTGTGAATGGGGTTGTATAGATGTTTGTTTTCACTTTTGGCCAAATATGTATTAGTGCTCCTATATGATCTTCATGACCATGGGTTATTATGATTCCAATAAAACTATTTCTATTTTGAAATATGAAGTCTGGGTCAGGTATCATTACATCGATACCAGGAACACTATCTTCAGCAAAAGTAATACCGCAATCAACAATTATCCATTTATGATTTTTTTTTTCACCAAAACCATACAAATTCATATTAGCTCCAATCTCACCGGAGCCACCCAAAGGGCAAAAAAGGATTTCATGATTAGACATGGTCGAAAACTTTCTTATTTTGTTTTACTGTCATCGCCAAGCCATAAAAAGTTATATTTTTATTTATTACAGATTTAAATTTTATTTTTTTTTTAAATATCCTGGAATATCCTCCAGTCAAAATTACTAAATATTTTTTTTTAGTTTGCTTTATAATTTTTTCTAAAATTCCATTTATTAAACAAGAATAACCTATATAAATACCAGAATTAATCGCCGATTTAGTATCTTTGCCAACTACATTAGATTGAGGTGATATTTTGATTAATGGTAATTTTGCGGTAAACTTATTTAAAGATCTTAATGAAAGATTAATTCCTGGAGCAATGACGCCACCTTGATATACATTATTATTGTCTGCAATATCAAAAGTTGTTGTAGTTCCAAAGTCTAAAATTATACAATTTTTTTTATAATAGCTAATGCCTCCAATCGCATTTAAGACTCTATCTGAACCTACCTGAAATTTTTTATTTACATTAATTTTCATTGATTTTTTTATTTTTTTTTCTTGAAACTCATAAACTTTAATTTTATTTTTCTTCAAAATATTCTTGATAACATTATAAACATTTGGAACAACTGAAGACACCAATGCATGTTTAATTAATTTTTGTTTTTTATATTTTATAATATTCACAATTGTTTTCTTTTTACATGTCAAAAAAGAAGCATAATTTGTTATTTTATTTGTTTTAATATTATAAGTCGCTATTTTTGTTAAGGTATTTCCAATATCTAATAACATTATCATTTAAAAATAATTTATATTTTGTTTTACATAATTAACAAAGCTAAATTTATCAGTATTTTTTGTTAAATATTTTTTTAAAAATGTAGTTTTGTAATATTCAATTCGAGGACTACACGTTAAATTCAAGCCTATACCCACAACTAAATATAATTTTTTTTTTATTTCAATACTTTCTGTTAAAATACCACAAACTTTTTTGTTATTTATCAAAATATCATTTGGATGTTTAATTCTGATTATGTTTCTTTGAATGCCTATTTTTTCCAAATATTCCTTAACAATTTTTAAGCTTTTATACTGTGCGTCTAGAATACATCTGTATCTTTTTACTCTTTTATATATACTGCAAAATATATTCCCTTTTTTTGATATCCACTTATTACCGTGTTTGCCACGTCCATTGATTTGCATGTCAGAAATTACAACGCCGTAAATTGATATATTTTTCTTTATTAAATCGATAGAAAAATCGTTTGTACTGTTAACTCGATCCAAATAAGAAACGTCAATTAAATTCAAAGCTTAACTAAAAACCTTTGAGGCCATATCAGATAAGTTTACTAAAAAAGATGGACTAATAAAATAAAATAAAATAATCAAAGTTGATGTAAACAAGGATAATTTAACCCCCAGTCCTGACATATCATCAAATTTATCAATTTTTTTATCAAAATACATTATTTTAATAATCCTGAGATAATAAAAAGCTGATATTACAGAACTAATTAAGCCAACTATTGCTAAAAGATACATCTCTGACTCAATGACAGCTTTGAAAATATAAAATTTTGCAAAAAAACCTGCTAAGGGTGGTATACCCGCAAGTGAAAATAAAACTACACAAAAACAAGCGGCAATTAATGGATGGTTTTTTGATAATCCCCTAAGATCTCTAATATCTTCATAATAAACTCTATCTCTACTTAAAAAAAGAATGCAAGTGAATGCGGCTATATTCATTACAACATAAATAGACATATAGGTTAAAGTTGCGGAAATTCCGACTATAGTTCCTGGAGCTAGCCCAGCTAATGCATAACCAATATGGCTTATACCGCTATAAGCCATAAGTCTCTTGATATTTATTTGTCCTATTGCAGCTACAGATCCCAATATCATAGATGCAATTGAAATAAAAATAAGTATCGTCATCCACTCTTCAAAAGCCGGTTTGAATGCTATAAATAAAATTTGAATAAAAGCTCCTATACCAGCAACTTTTGGTGCTAAAGAAAAGAAGGCTGTAACAGATGTTGGTGAACCCTCGTAAACATCTGGTGTCCACATATGAAAAGGAACTGCCGATACTTTAAATGCCAATCCAACTAGAATAAAAACTAAACCAAAAATCGATCCTAAACTATTTGTACTGAAATTTTCGCTTATAATTAAATAATTAGTAGAGCCTGTAAAACCATAAACTAATGAACAGCCGTATAAAAATAGACCGGATGAAAGAGCTCCAAGAACAAAATACTTAACGCCAGACTCTGAGGATTTAAGAGAACTTCTATCAATTGAGGAAAGTACGTATAAAGATAGAGATTGCAATTCGATACCCAAATATAAACCAATTAAATTATTTGCACTTACCATTATAAACATCCCAATTGTAGAACTTAAAATTAAAATCATATATTCGAACTTATCAATCTTAATTCGTTTAAAGTATTGACCTACAAAAATTAAAGAAAATGCAGAAGATATTAAAATTATAATTTTTATAAAATTAGAAAACATATTAATGCTATAATTATTGTTAAAAACTAAAAGTTGATTATCAAAATTTAAATAAATTATTGGAATACAAAATAATAATGCAAAAATAGTTGCTTTCTTTATGATTATAAATGAATTTTTCAAAAAAACGCCTACAATCAAAAAAAGTAATAATATTAATATTAAGAATAATTCAGGATATATGTTTTGAAAATCATTCATATTATTTAATATAAGTTGATATGTTCATATAATTGATCATATTTTCTGAAACTTTCCCTGCACTAGAAGAAATTAAATCTAAAAGTAATCCTGGATAAAATCCCAACACCAACGTCATAATTACTAAAGGTGTTAAAATTATATATTCCCTTTTATTTAAGTCCGTTAAATTTTTAATTTGATCATTTTTAATTTCTCCGAAAATTACCCTCTTATATAACCATAAACTATAACAAGCAGAAAGAACCACTCCTATAGTCGCAAAAAAAGCTACCCAATAATTAAATTTAAACGCTCCAATTAATACTAAAATTTCACCAATAAAACCACTGGTTCCGGGCAAACCAAGACTACCTAGAGTAAATATCATAAACAAAGTAGCGTATTTTGGCATACTATTTACTACTCCACCATAATGAGAAATTTCTCTAGTGCGCATTCGGTCGTAAATTACGCCCACACATAAAAACAAAGCAGAAGAAATTATTCCATGACTAATCATTTGGAAAATACTTCCCTCAATACCCTGTTTATTAAAAACAAATATACCAATTGTTACAAAACCCATGTGAGCGACAGAAGAATATGCAATCAACTTTTTCATATCATTTTGCACAAGTGCTACTAATGAGGTATAGATTATTGCTATAACGCTTAATATAAAAACAAATGGAGCAAAATAAATTGAGGCATCTGGAAATAATCCAAGAGAGAATCTGATAAATCCATATCCTGCCATTTTTAGAAGTATAGCGGCCAAAATAACAGAACCTGAGGTTGGCGCTTCTACATGGGCATCTGGCAACCAAGTGTGTACAGGCCACATAGGTGTTTTAACTGCAAAAGATGCAAAGAATCCAAGCCATAAATATTTTTGATAGTCCTTATTAATTTCAATATTTAACAACTTCTCAACATCTAAAGTGCCAGCATCAATATAAATATAAATAATTGCTACTAACATAAATATTGATCCAAACAACGTGTACAGAAAAAACTTAAATGCAGAATAAACTCTCTTTTCTCCACCCCAAATTCCAATTATCAAAAACATTGGGATTAATCCTGCTTCAAAAAATAAATAAAAAATAAATAAATCTAGTGAACAGAAAACACCGATCATCATTGTTTCCATCAAAAGTAATGTAATTAGAAACTCCCTTAATCTATCTCTAACACTATTTATTGTTGCTAAAATACAAATTGGTGTGATGAACGTTGTTAGTAAAATAAAAGATAAAGAAATACCATCGATGCCAACTTTATAATTGACAAAATCTACTATCCAATCGTGTTGTTCAACAAATTGAAAGCCTGCATCTAAATAATTAAAATTTTTTAAAATTAAAATTGACGCAAAGAAGGTTATTATGCTTGTTAACATGGCTACACGGCTGGAAGTTTTATTAACAAAATCCGTATCTCCCTTAATGAAAAGTAAAAACAAAACACCTATAAGAGGAATAAAAATCATTAATGTTAAAATTGGTATATCGCTCATAATAATAGATAAGTAAGTAAAATTGTTAATCCAATCAAAATCACAAAAGCGTAATGGTACAAATAGCCAGATTGAAATAATACAGCTCGTTCAGAAATACTTTTGATTATTTTTGCAAAACCATTGGGGCCGAAACCATCAATTAATTTAATATCACCCTTGTTCCAAAAAAAAGAACCTATTGCTTTTGTAGGTCTTATAAAAATAAAATTGTAAATCTCGTCAAAGTACCATTTGTTTAGTAAAAAATTATAGAGAGGTTGGTTAATTTTTTTTAAATTTTCTAAAATATGCGTATTTTTAATATATATAAAATATGATCCAATTATAATTAGTAAACCACAAACTGGAGTAAATAATAAAAACCAAAGTGGTGGATGCTTAAGAATAAATTGATCCTTAAAAAAAATTGAAGATTGCCAAAAATCTTGATGCTCATTTCCTATAAAAATATCTTTAAAAATAAAACCAGAAAAAATTGCACCTAATGTTAAGAAAAAAAGGGGTAATAAAATTATCACTGGAGACTCGTGTATTTTTTTATATTTATTAATTTCACCTCGATAAGTTCCATGAAATGTTTTGTAAATAAGTCTCCAAGAATATATTGAAGTAAGTAAAGCTGTAAAAACACCAAGCACAGTTGCATAACCGCCCATATTATTTGGAGAAAAATAAGTTGCTTCTAAAATTGCATCTTTTGAATAGAAACCTGAAAAAAAAGGAAAGCCCGTTATCGCGAGAGTACCTATAACCATAAAAATATAAGTAAAAGGTATCTTTTTGTAGATACCTCCCATTTTTCTTATGTCTTGTTCTTCATTTAAACTATGAATTACTGAACCGGCGCATAAAAACAACAATGCTTTAAAAAAAGCATGAGTAAATAAATGAAATATTGCAATATGGTAAGCCCCCACACCCGCAGCAAAAAACATATATCCCAATTGACTACACGTTGAGTAAGCAATAATTTTTTTTATATCATTTTGAACGAGTGCCACTGTGGCTGCAAAAAAAGCTGTTGAAGCTCCTATCAATATAATTAAGCTCTTAGAAATATCCGAATACTCAAAAAGAGGAGAGCATCTTACAACAAGAAATACGCCTGCTGTAACCATTGTTGCGGCGTGGATTAAAGCTGACACTGGGGTTGGTCCTTCCATTGCATCTGGTAACCACGTGTGTAAAAAAAGTTGTGCTGATTTACCCATAGCGCCAATAAATAAAAATATACAGATATATGTTATTAGACCACCTTCAACTCCTAAAAAATTTATTTTTTTTTGATCTAGACTAGGAATCTGTTGAAAAACTTCAGAAAAATTAAGTGACCCAGTAAATTTAAAAATTAAAAATACACCAATAGCTAAACCAAAATCACCAACACGATTTACAATAAAAGCCTTAATAGCTGCGGCGTTAGCGGATGGTTTTTTAAACCAGAAGCCAATTAATAAATAAGAAGCAAGACCAACGCCTTCCCAACCAAAAAAAAGTTGAAGAAAATTATCGGACGTAATAAGCATCAACATTGCAAAAGTAAATAATGATAAATAGCCCATAAAACGCGGTTTATGAGGATCATGTTGCATGTAACCAATCGAGTAAACATGAACTAAAAAAGAAACTGAGGTAACCACAACTAACATCACTGAAGTCAATGAGTCGATATATATAGACCAATTTAAATTAAGGTTTCCACTTGAAATCCACTCGAAAATTACAAAATTCAAAACTTCAGAACCTTTAATGAATTGGAAAAAGTAAAAAAATGATATCAAAGATGATGCAAAAACTAATAAACAAGTAACAAACTGTGATGCAGCGTCTCCAATTTTTTTTCCAATAAAGCTCGTAATTAAAAAACCCAATAAAGGAAACATTATAATTAAGTAGGCCATGCTAACCTTTTAAAGTATTAATGTCCTCTACATGAATACTTCCTTTATTACGAAAAAAGACCACTAAAATCGCTAAACCAATAGCAGCTTCTCCTGCTGCAACAGTTAGTACAAACATTGTAAATACTTGACCAACTATGTCTTGTAAATAAACTGAAAATGCAACTAAATTAATGTTTACTGAAATTAAAATAAGTTCAATAGACATTAAAAGTACTATCACATTCTTTCTATTTAAAAATATTCCAACGATACCAATAGTAAATATAATTGCTGCTAAAAATAAATAGTGACCCAAAGAGATATCAATCATTTAATTTAACTCCTTTAAAACTTTCAATTTCTGATAATAAAACACCATCAGCTCTTTCTCTTGAAACTTGCTTTGTAATATCTTGTCTTTTAAGATTATCTTTTCTTCTAAAGGTTAATAAAATTGCACCAATCATTGCTACCAATAAGATTAAGCCTGATATTTGGAAATAATGTAAATAATCTGTATACAAAACATTTCCTATTGCTTCAGTATTACTAAAGTCGTTATCAATTTCTATTTCTGAAGTTTTTATAAATTTATCTTTATACCTCCAAGTTCCAAGCATAATTCCTATTTCTATCAATAAAACTATACCAATAAAGGCGCCAAAAGGTACATAACCTAAAAAACCAGATTTCAACTCTTTAAAATTAACATTAAGCATCATTACAACAAACAAAAATAATACTGCAACAGCGCCTACATAAACAATAAGTGTTAGCATTCCTAAGTATTCTGCTCCCATCATTATAAATAAACATGAAACACTTACAAAATCTAAAATTAAAAAAAAAACAGCATGAATAGTATTTCGCGCTGAAATAACCGCTAATGACGATGCAATTGTTATAAAAGAAAACAAATAAAAAACTAAAGCATGTGCTAGCATAATTACCTGTATTGTTTATCTAGCTTAATATTATTTGCTATTTCTGTTTCCCAGCGATCACCATTCTCTAAAAGCTTGTCCTTCGTAAAATACAATTCTTCTCTGGTTTCTGTAGTAAATTCAAAATTAGGCCCTTGCACTATTGCATCAACTGGACATGCTTCTTGACATAATCCGCAATAAATACATTTTACCATATCAATGTCATATCTAGTTGCTTTTCTTGATCCATCATCTTGTGGTTCAGCTTCAATTGTTATTGCTTGGGCAGGACAAGCTGCTTCGCAAAGTTTACATGCAATACATCTTTCTTCCCCGTTAGGATATCTTCTTAAAGCATGCTCACCTCTAAATCTTGGACTAATCGGACCTTTTTCAAAGGGATAATTAATTGTAACCTTTGGTTTAAAAACAAACTTTATTGCTAAATATAAACCTTTAATAAATTCACTTAAAAAAATAGTTTTTATTAGCCTGTTAAATTTCATATCAATTTATCGGAACCTTTTTAAAATAAACTAAAAAACCAGAAACAATTACCACCCAAGCAAGAGAAATTGGTAAAAACACTTTCCAACCAAGCCGCATTAACTGATCATATCTATAACGAGGAACTATAGCTTTAATCAAAGCAAAAGCTATAAATAATATAAATATTTTAAATATTAACCATAGCGGAGTGGGTATTAAGTTAAATGGATATAAATCAATTGGTGACAACCAGCCCCCTAAAAATAATACTGAACCCATTGCGCACATTAATAAGATATTCGCATACTCACCTAACCAAAAAAGTGCATACATCATCCCAGAATATTCGGTTTGATAACCTGATACTAACTCAGCTTCTGCTTCTGGTAAGTCAAATGGAGGTCTATTAGTTTCGGCAAGTGCTGAAATAAAAAAAATTATAAACATTGGAAAAAGTGGAACAGCAAACCAAACTTTTTTTTGTGCAATTACAATATCGACTAAATTTAAAGATCCAACACACAATAATACTGTTACAATTACAAATCCAATAGAAACTTCGTATGACACCATTTGAGCAGCAGATCGAAGAGCTCCTAAAAATGGATATTTAGAGTTTGAAGCCCAACCTGCCATTATAATTCCATATACGCTTAATGACGAAACTGCAAAAAGATAAAGGACTCCAACATTGATATTAGTTACATAAATATCTTCGCCAAAAGGAATAACTGCCCAAGAAAGAAGTGCTAATGACATTGTGACAACTGGGGCTAAAATAAATATTATTTTATTAGAGCCAGCTGGAATGATAATCTCTTTAAATATATATTTTAATGCATCAGCGACAGTCTGTAACAAACCAAACGGACCTACTACGTTTGGACCCCTTCTTAATTGTACTAAACCCCAAACTCTACGATCTACCCAAACAATCATTGCCACAGCAATAAGCACAGGTATAACCAGAGATAGTATTTTTAAACTATCTGAAAAAATAATATTTAAATAAACATTTAACATATATTTTAAAATTCTACTCTTTTAATTTTTTTTTTTATATTTTTGCAGTCGTGCATTGTTTTGGAAGAACGCGCGATAATATTTGTTTGGTAATAATCAATTTCATTAATATCTAATTCAAAATCTTTTCTTATATGATCATTGATTTTTAAATCACTACAATTTGATTTAGGCATTTTATCATAGTCACCAAGCAAAGGGTATTCCGCTATCATTTTTTTTCTTAGTTGATCAAAATTACTGTAACCAAGATCTACATTATTTAATTTTGCAATACTTAAAAAAATTTCCCAATCCTCTTTTGCTTGTCCAGGCGGAAAACTAGCTTTATAAGTCCTTTGTACTCTACCCTCTAAATTTACAAATGAGCCATTTTTTTCTGAATGAGACGCGGATGGCAGTATTACATCTGCTAGTAAAGCATTCTCACCTCCGTGGGTACCTTGGTAAATTACAAATTGATTTTCTTTTTTGTCTATTAATACTTCATCAGAATTAAGTAAAAAAAGTAAATCTGAATTATAAACTTTTTTCAAATTACTTGATTGCAAACCGAGTATTAAAGAGCCTACATTTGAGGCAGATTGATGAAGAATGTTAAAACCATTTAATTTATTAATTTTTTTTAATAAAATTTTTACTGATGATATTACGTTTTTAGAAATGCTTGATTTCAAAGCACTTTCTCCAATTATTATCGCAGGATTTTTAGCATTACTTAAAAGCTTAAATTCTGAAATCTTTTCAGTTATCAAATCATCTAAAATTGAAACGTTTTTACCGATTATTTTATAATTATAATTCTGATTACCAGGATCTCCAATCGAAAATACTTTGCATCCACGGTTTACTGCTTTTCTTATTCTATAATTTACAATCGTAGCTTCTAATCTTGGATTTGCGCCAATTAATAAGATAAAATCACAATCATCAATTTTATTAATAGATGTGTTGAATTTAAAATTAAAATCATCTGTAGTGTCAAATAAAATGTCTTTTTGTCTAAAATCAACTAATTGAGAATTATAAATCTTATCAAATAATTCTTTGAAGGCATAACTTGTTTCTAAATCAACTAATTGGCCTATCAAACCACCGTATTCTTTTTTATTTTTAGAATTTTGATTAATAAATTGTATTGCTTCTTTCCAAGAAGCTGCATGATGTTTTCCGTTTTTTTTTACATACGGAGTGTCAATTCTGTTGTTTAGTAAACCATCACATGCGTATCTTGTTTTATCAGAAATCCACTCCTCGTTAATCTCATCATTGATCCTTGGTAAAACTCTCTTAACTTCCCAGCCTTTAGAGTCCATCCTTATATTAGATCCAACTGCGTCCATTACATCAATAGTTTCAACTTTATTTAATTCCCAAGGTCGTGCCTCGTAAGAATAAGGCTTTGATGTAAGAGCCCCGACCGGGCACAAATCAATTACATTTCCCGACATTTCTGACTCAACTGTCTTTTCTAAGAAAGTAGTAATCTCCATATTTTCACCACGGTTAATCGTACCTATCTCAGCAATACCTGCTATCTCCTCAGAAAATCTCACACACCTTGTACAATGTATACATCTGTTCATATGTGTTTTGATTAATGGACCCATATATTTTTGTTTCACTGATCTTTTATTAAGCCCATATCTAGATCGTCCACCTCCATAATTAAAGGCTTGATCTTGTAAATCACATTCTCCTCCTTGGTCACATATTGGGCAATCTAAAGGGTGGTTAATTAATAGAAATTCCATGACACCCTCTCGAGCTTTTTTAACCATTTCTGTATTAGTCTTGATAATTTGTCCATTAACTACTGGCATAGCACATGAGGCAACTGGTTTTGCAGATTTTTCAATTTCTACTAAACACATTCTGCAATTTCCGGCTATTGATAATCGTTCATGATAACAAAACCTGGGTATCTCTTTTCCAGCTGCTTCACATGCTTGAAGAACAGTTGAACCTGGCTCCACTTCAACTTCTGTATTATCTACAGTCACTTTAATCATTAAGCTATTTTCCTATTTGCTAAATTGGAGCACTTCTCTTCCATCTCTTGTTTAAAGTGTCTCAATAAGCCTTGTACCGGCCAAGCAGCGGCTTCTCCAAAAGCACAGATGGTATGACCTTCAATTTGCTTTGTTACATCTAACAACATATCTATCTCATGAATTTCTGACTCTCCTTTATTTATTCTCTCCATCATTCTCCAAAGCCAACCTGATCCTTCTCGACATGGTGTGCACTGACCACAACTTTCATGTTTATAAAATCTTGATATTCTTGATATGCAAGAAACGATATCTTGCGACTTATCTATGACGACAATACCCGCGGTTCCCATGCCACTTTTTGCATCAATTAAAGAATCAAAGTCCATTAATATATTGTCACAAACTTTTTTTGGCAATAGGGGCATTGATGATCCACCAGGTATCGCAGCCTGTAAATTATCCCAACCACCAACAACTCCGCCTGCATGTGTTTCAATTAATTCTCTTAGTGGAATACTCATTTCTTCCTCTACATTACATGGATTTACTACATTTCCAGAAATACAAAAAATTTTGGTTCCTCTATTTTTTGGACGACCAAATGATGCAAACCACTCTGCTCCTCTTTTTAAAATCGATGGAACAACTGCAATTGTTTCTACGTTATTAACTATTGTTGGGCATCCATAAAGGCCAACTAGCGCAGGAAAGGGTGGTTTTAATCTAGGTTGCCCTTTATTTCCTTCTAAGCTCTCTAATAAAGCCGTTTCCTCTCCGCAAATATATGCTCCTGCACCAAAATGGATATACATGTCAAAATCCCATCCAGTCCCTGATGCATTTTTACCTATTAAATTTTTTTTATAAGCCTCGTTAATTGCTTCTTGCAATATTTTTCCTTCGTTCACATATTCGCCTCTTATGTAGACATAACAAGTTTTTGCACCAACCGCGAATGCTGATATCAAAGAACCTTCAATTAATTTTTGTGGTTCATATCTTAAAATATCTCTATCTTTACAAGTACCGGGCTCAGACTCGTCTGCATTAATTACTAAATAATGTGGTCTTTGAGGATCTGGATCTTTTGGTGCAAAAGACCATTTCATACCAGTGGGAAATCCTGCTCCACCTCTTCCCCTTAATTCAGATTTTTTTATTTCATTAATTATCCAATCTTTGCCTTTGGAAATAATTTCATTAGTATTTTTCCAATCACCTCTATTCAAAGCGTTGGATAAACTAAAAGTTTGATCTCCATATAAATTTTTGAATATTCTATCTTTATCTTTAAGCATTTTTTAATAACGTAGTCCTATTTGAAGTTGGCTCCGACCCTTTTCTTCCTGATTGCGAACCAAATCTTGGTAAGCGCCCTTCTTTGAAACCTTTGAAAATTTTTTCAGCTTTTTTATCAGTTAAATCTTCGAAGTAATCATTATTTATCTGTACCATTGGAGCATTGACACATGCTCCTAAACATTCAACTTCAATCCAAGAACTGTTTAAATCTTGATTAAGCTCTCCTTGTTTTTTTGATATTATTTTTTTACACGTATCTACAATTTTTCCCGAACCTCTAATCATACAAGGAGTTGTTGTACATACTTGAACAAAATATTTTCCGACTGGTGCTAAATTATACATACTGTAAAATGTAGCAATCTCATATACTTTTATATATGTTGTATTAAGCGTGTCTGCAATTAATTTAATTGCAGCTAAAGGAATCCAATTATTGTTCTGTTTTTGTGCGAGATATAGAAGAGGCATCACAGCACTTTTTTTTTTGACACGGGATATTTTTGTAAAATTTCTTCAATTTTCTTTTTATTTTCTTCTGAAAAAACAAAATTTGATGGTTGATCTTTTGCTGTATTTTTTTTTACTCATCGATCAACTTCTCCAAAAACTATATCCATTGAACCCAATAATGCTGGCACGTCAGCAAGCATATGGCCTTTAATTAAATAATCCATTGCTTGAAGATGAATAAAACCTGGTGCTTTAATTTTGCATCGATATGGTTTATTTGTGCCATCTGCAACAAGATAAACACCAAACTCACCCTTAGGGGCTTCAACTGCAACGTAAGTTTCACCAGTAGGTACACTGTAACCTTCGGTGTATAATTTAAAGTGATTTATTAATGCCTCCATAGAATTTTTCATATCTGATCTTTTTGGTGGTCCAACTTTTGTGTCAAGTGTCATAACTGGACCGTCAGGTAGATTTGACAAGGCTTGCTCAATAATCTTTATACTTTCTCTCATTTCTTCTATTCTGCAAAGATATCTATCATAACAGTCACCGTTTTTTCCTGTTGGAATTTTAAATTTAAATTTTTCATAACCATCATAGGGCTGGGATTTTCGTAAGTCCCATGGAACACCTGAACCTCTAATCATCACACCAGAAAATCCATGATCTAGTGCTTCTTGAACAGAGACAATGCCTATATCAACATTTCGTTGTTTAAAGATTCTATTATCAGTTAACAGAGACTCTAGATCATCAATAACTTTTGGGAATGACTTACAAAAAGCTAAAATATCTTTATCTAATCCAGTTGGCAGATCAATGTGTACCCCACCTGGTCTAAAATAATTAGCGTGCAATCTAGAGCCAGAAACTCTTTCATAGAAAACCATTAATTTTTCTCTCTCTTCAAAACCCCAGAGGGAAGGTGTTAAAGCTCCTACGTCTAATGCTTGAGTAGTTATATTTAAAATATGACTTAAAATTCTCCCAATTTCACAAAACGCTACTCGAATATATTTTGCTCTAATTGGAACATCAATATTTAAAAGTTTTTCTACGGCTAATGCAAATGCATGCTCCTGGTTCATGGGCGCAACATAATCTAATCTATCAAAATAAGGTACCACTTGAGTATATGTTTTGTGTTCGATAAGTTTCTCAGTGCCACGATGCAATAATCCTATGTGAGGATCAGCTCTCTCAACAACCTCTCCATCTAATTCCAAAATTAATCTTAACACTCCGTGTGCAGCAGGATGTTGGGGTCCAAAATTTAAATTAACGGTTTTGAATTCTTTTGACATTATTTTTTAATCTTTTGTTGTTCTTTTTTAATATATTGTGGACTTTGCCACGGACTCTTAAAATCAAAATCTCTGTAGGCCTGTTGTAGATTTACTGGACCATAAACAACCTTTTTTTTCTCGAGATCGTATCTAACCTCTTTATAACCTGTTAATGGAAAATCTTTTCTTAATGGAAAACCCTCAAAATTATAATCTGTTAATATTCTACGAAGATCTGGATGTTTATCAAATGATATTCCATGCATATCAAACACTTCTCGTTCCAACCAATTAGCTGATGGGAATATATTGGTTAAGGTCTTAATTTTTTTTTTATCTTCAATTTGTAGCTTAACCGTTAACCTCAGATTATTTTCGTGACTTAAAAGCAAGTAAATAACTTCAAAACGTTTAGCTTTTCCTGGATAGTCAACAGCTAAAATATCAACTAATTGTCTAAATTTTAACTCAGGGTGTTTTTTAATTGAATTATATTTTCTATTATATTTTCAGGTTTGGAATAACAAAATAAATTACCATTTCGAATTTCTATATCTGATAAAAAAAGATTAGAACTTTTTTCGATAATAAACTTAATATCACTTAAATTTTTCATTATTTATCTGGCTAAAGTGCCTTCTCTTCTAATTTTCTTTTGTAATTGTAAAATTGCATACAAAAGCGCCTCTGCACTTGGTGGGCAACCAGGCACATAAATATCTACTGGCACAATTCTATCACATCCTCTGACAACTGAATAAGAATAATGATAGTAACCACCGCCATTTGCACAGCTACCCATTGATATCACATAACGTGGCTCTGGCATTTGATCATAAACTTTTCTTAAAGCTGGCGCCATTTTATTGGTAAGAGTACCGGCAACAATCATAACATCAGATTGTCTTGGTGAGGCTCTGGGTGCTGCACCGAATCTTTCTAAGTCATATCTTGGCATTGAAGCCTGCATCATTTCTACTGCACAACATGCAAGACCAAATGTCATCCAATGCAGTGAGCCAGTTCTTGCCCAATTTATTAAAGTATCACTTGCAATTGTAACAAAACCCTTTTGAGAAAATTCCTCTGCAACCTCCCTAAAGTCCTCGGGAATTTTATTTATTTTTGAAACCGTGTTCATATTTTTGTTTATTCCCAATCCAACGCTCCTTTTTTCCATTCATAAACAAACCCAACTGTGAGTATGAATAAAAAAAACATCATTGACCAAAAACCTAATAATCCTATATTCCCCAATGATACTGCCCAAGGAAATAGAAAGGCAACTTCTAAATCAAATATTATAAATAATATTGCAACAAGATAAAAGCGGACATCAAATTTCATTCTAGAGTCATCAAATGCATCAAAGCCACATTCATATGCCGATAATTTTTCTGGATCAGGATTATTTGGTGAAAAAAGAAAATTTACAAATATAAAAGCAAATCCTAAGCCAACAGATATAAATAAGAATATTAAAATAGTGGCGTAATCTCTTAAAAATTCAAATAACATTAATCATGTTTATATACAGAATCAAGGCTGGTTAAATGTGTATTTTTGACCTTAATAGTTAAAAAGTGAACTGTTTCCAGTCAATTTTCAGCCTATTATTTCCATTAATAGCTTTTATAAGACATTTTAAAAGAGGTAGTTTTTTTTGACCAACTAATGCTAAGATTTTCGTTCCATACAGTTTTATAAGTTCTGCGCCCTCAACAGTTACATTTTTCATTTGTTTCTTTACAATTGATTTATACAGAAGACCTTTTCCTAAAAAATATCCCAATTTAGCATTTCTACCTCCGAGAACACTAACATATAAATCTCCTGTACCAGCCAATCCATAGGCAGTATCAATATTGCCACCAAACTTTTTTGTAATATGCTTCATTTCTTTTAGTGATTGCTCAAATAAACCAGATGACGTATTAAAATAATTGAGATCTTTTTTCCTAGATAATTTTCCAACTTGTCCTAAAGACGATCCAATAATCGTCGCATAAATATTTTTAACTGCTGAACATATTTCTGCTCCTCTTATGTCTTTGGTAACTTCAGAGTGATAGTATTCATTATCTATAATTTTTTTGACGTACTTAGCATAGGAAATATTTTTTGATGCAAAAAGTGTTCTTGTATGAGATTTGTTAATTAATTCTTTGGCTAAACATGGTCCAGAAGCCATAACAATTTTATTATTGTAACATTTAGCAGAAATATATTCACTTATTGGAATAATTTTATTATTAATTTGAGCAATTCCTTTTGTTATTAATAGCACGGGACAATCAATCCTTAATATATTCAGAATTTCAATTACCCAATTTATGCCTTTTGTATTTGTTCCAATTATAATTAAATCTATTGATTTGCTTTCTATTAAATTGATCTCACTATTAAAATAAAAATTAATATTATTTGAAAAGTTAATATTAAAAAATTTATTTTTTTTATATTTTTTATAGTTTTTAATGTTCTTGTGATCATAAGGCGAACCAACAACTAAAGTTTTAATTTTATTAAAATCAAGAACAGATGTATATGCCATGCTTGCAATACCAGAGCCTAAAACTAAAGCATTTATCTTCATGATAATTTAAAATATCTTTTCAAAAACAACTGTATCAAAAAACTTACAAAGATAAAAAGTAAAAACATAAGATTTCCTAACACACTAAAAGGTGTATTGTTATTTAATACTTGATAGCTGTCACTAAAAACAGTTTTTTCATCAGGTAGTGATGATTTTAAGGTAACGCCAAGGGGATTTATGCTGGCTGATATACCCTGGTTAGTAGATCTAAATATATGCTTTCCCTCTTCTATAGATCTAAAAATTGAATGAACATAATGTTGATATGTTCCAATTGATCTGTCAAACCAAGCGTCTTCCGAAATATTAAAAATTATATCAAATTTTTTTTTATTAATATTTAATAAGCCTGTATTAATCACTTCATAACATATAAGCGGTAAAATAAAATTTTTATTTATTTCTAATACCTTTCTACTTTTTCCTCTTGAAAAGGACTGATATCCAAAAGTTACTTTTTTAAAATTTAAAAATGTAATCATATTCTCCATCGGTATGAATTCACCAAATGGAACAAGGTGTATCTTATTATATAAGTTCATTACATCACCTTTTGAGTTCAAAACAACAAAACTATTATAAATATTTCCTTGTATATCTTTAGTGTTTGCTCCTAAAATAATTTTTTGGTTATTTTTAAATTGATTTTTAAAAATATTTTTTAAATTTCCACCATTTACATATGAATAAGATCCTTCTGGCCATAAAAATATTGCATTTTTATTTCTATTTAATGGCAAACTAATCTTTAAAATATTTTTAATGTAATTTTTTGGATCTGTGCTTATTTTGATCAAATCCTCATTGGGTTGAACAACTACTATTTCCTGGTCTACAGTTTTCAAATCAGATTGTAGTCTATTGAAACCGTATAAATAATTCATACTAATAATCACCAATAGCACAAAGAGTCGCTTTAAGATTTTAATATTATTTTTTTTAACAAATAAATAAGGAAAAGAAAATATGAAGATGACTAAAAAATTTAAACTAAAGGTTCCAATAATATTTAAAATTTGCAAACTGTGCAAATCTGTACTTAAAGAATAGACAAATAAATTCCATGAAAACCCTGTAAAATACGATCTTAAATATTCGGTCAAAGATACTAAAATAGAAAAATTTAAAACAAAAAAATAATTAAATTTAAAAAAACGCCTTAAAATATAAAAACAGAGTCCATAAAATAAGGATAAAATAAGTGGTAAAAAAAAAATAGCTAATGGTTTCAATATAAAAACTTCTGGATCGAAGTCTAGTGAATAACTAATCCAATATAAAGATGAGATAAAGTATCCATAGGCAAATAATAATCCATATATAAAAAAATCTTTAGGTTTATCTAATTCATTGGTTTTCAACAAATATAAAATTGACGGAAATATTATAAATCCCAAAACAAAATAATTGTAAGGTGGTAACGAAAAAGAAAGCAAAAATCCAAAAAATAAAAATATAAATAACTTTAATTTACTTTTTAAAAAATATTCAAAATCCATAATAAAAAAATACCTAATTAAATTATTTTATTGGCAATTTATCTGACACCCAACATGACTCATAAAATTTATTTGATTTATTGAAACCATTGGAAATATTATAAGTTTTAAAACCTTTATCCTCATAAATTTCTGCCACAATTTGCGATCTAATACCGCTACTACATATAAAAAAAATATTTTTATTTTTATCCAATTTTAATTTTTCCATCTCAAAATTGAAATCAGGATTTATTACTACATTACCTAGATTATGTAATTGATAAGAAACAAAGTAGGTAGATAATCCGAAAGCCTCTCCATCTGGCTTTCCATAAATTTTCCATTCCTGTGGTGTCCTAACGTCTATTAAGTAATCACCCACTTTTGATGAAAGCGCTTGAAACTGTAATGCAGTAATTTGTTTCACCATTTTTTAATTGTGGTGCCCTCGGCCGGACTCGAACCGGCACTCCGCAAGCGGCAAGGATTTTAAGTCCTTTGTGTCTACCAATTCCACCACGAGGGCACTTTTTAGTATTACTTATTTATTTTATGGTTAATTGCAACTTTATAAAGTTAATTTTGTCTATATCTTGACGTAAATGTCTTTAGAAAAAAAATTACAGGAAATATTATTTTTGATTAATCATCACAGGTATAAAGAATTGATACCAAAAATTCATGAATTGTTGAAAAAAAAATATAAAAGTATTCAATTATATGGAAACCTAGGTCTTTGCTATTTAAATCTTCAAAAAAATTATCTGGCTATTAAATATTTTTTAAGAATAAAAAAAATTGATAATAACAATATTAGGGCAAATCACAATTTAGGACTTGCTTACTCAAGAATAGGTAAAATCGATGATGCAATTACTCATTACAATCAATCTCTTGAGCAAATTAAAGAGGATCCCTTTTTCTATATTACACTCACACAATATTTGGAATTATTAATAACAAATCACAAATCAGAATTAGCAGAAAAGATAATTAAAAAATATGAAAATAAAATACCAATAGATTTAAAGTTTTTTTTTGACACAGCTTTATTTGATATAAAATTCCAGGATAATAAAAGTTTAATTGGAAATATAAAAAAAATTGAAGATATAATTGAAAACTATCAAGATAAAATAGATGAAAATAAAAAATTTATTACTTATGATTTAAATAAATTGACAAATTTTATTCCTCCGACTATTTTCAGTACTACCTTTTACCTAGATAATCCAAAAAACCTATTAGAAAGATACTATAAAATATTTAATAAAATTACAGATAATTACAATATACCAAAACTGTTTTCACCCCCAATATCAAAAAATAAAAAAATTAAAATTGGCTTTGCTTCATCAATTTTTAGAAAACACACCATTACAAAACTGTATAAAAATTGGATTATAAAATTAGATAAAGATAGATTTGATATTTATATTATAGATCTTAATTCTGAAATAGATAAAACCTATGATGAAATCACTAATAATGCCATAGAAACGATTAGAACTAATAAAAATCTTGAAGAAAATATTAGTTATATAAGAAGTAAAAAATTAGATTATATTATTTATTTAGATAACCACATATCTAGAGAAGCATCATTATTATATAACTTCCGATTATCATCTAAGCAAGCTGTAACTTGGGGCCACCCTGTGACATCAGGATCAAAACATATAGATTTTTTTCTAACTAGTGAGCTTATGGAAAATAGTTTTAGCGAAAAAAAATATACAGAAAAATTAATTAAATTAAAAAATATTTCAATTAATTATGAAAAGCCCAATATCAAGATTGATAACAAAATAAAAAATTACTTTGACGATAATTTTATAAATATTCTAAATTTGCAAAGTTTGCATAAATTTCAACCTTACGAAGACAAAGTCTATGCAGAAATTTTGAATAAAAATTCTAAAATAATCCTATATTTTATAGAATCAGGAATAAAAAATCATAGCCAGATTTTTAAAAGTAGAATTTGTCAATTTTTAACCAATAAGAATTTTCAAGAAAGAATAAAATTTTTACCAAGGTGTGATAACAATACTTTCTATAATTATATTAATTTCTCATCTTATATTTTTGACTGTTTATCCTGGTCAGGTGGTAATACACATTTGGAAGCCCTTGCTTTTGACAAGCCGATAATTACAATGGAAGGAAAAAGTTTAAAACAAAATCATACATTCGGGTTTTTAAGAAGAATTAATCAAAAAAATTTGATCACTCATAGTGAAAAAGAATTCATTGGTAAGATATTAGAATTCTCAAAAAGTAATAACATGATTGAAGATTCAAAAGAAGAAATATCTAAAAACAAAAATTTACTTTTTCAGGATATGGATTGCATTAAATCATTAGAAAATCATTTAATTAATTTTGCATTTTAATAAAGTAAAGAGATTTAAATTCCTTAGTACATACTAATTTCACTAGGCGGTATTTATTTAAATGCTCTGTTTACAAATCTTGTTTATTAATAGTGAAGTATTTTTGCTATAATTGTCAATTATTTATTAATATAATTTGCGATACTTTCTGCAACGATTGAATACCCTTCTTTACTAAAGTGTCCATAAAAGTTAAGAGGAAAATAATTGTCAATGTTATTGACCGATTTTATAAATACTTTATCAATATCAATATAGTTTATATTTTTTTTTTAGTGACATTAGAATATTTTTTTTTGATCCAATATATTTAGAAAATTTAGTATTTTTTGTATAATATCTTTCCCACGTAGGTAAATAAATAAATAAAAAATTAGATCCATGTTTTATTGAAACATTTCTCATTTTATCTACTAACTTGACTATGTTTTCAACATCACTTTTTCTTTGAAAAAAAATATAATTTATTTCTCTTAATATATTTTTTAGATTAGTTAATTCGACAATATCCTTAAAATACTCTTTATTTTTAGACACGATAAAATTGCTAGTTTGACTCCAGTTATTACCCATTTCATTTACAAATTTATTGTAGAAAACAAGATTTTCCTTTTTTCTAGAGGATAAGCCCTGTTTATAATTAACATCTAAATATTTTGATAAATATTTATCTTTTTTTTCAAAATTTAAGTCTGTTAAATCGTTTTCCTCACAATATAAAAAAACAACTGTTTTAGGTTTTAGAACTTCTATATATTCCTTTATTGTTGCGTATGATAATATTGGTCCTGCGCCAGGGATACCAAAATTTGCTGCGTTAATATTTTTTGTTCTTAATACACCAGATATATCAAACTGATTAGCTAAACCATATCCTTCTGCAAATGAGTCGCCAAATAACGCTAAATCAATATTCTTTAAGTATATGCTATCAGGATTTTTAAAACCATACCTATCATTTTCAATTATTTCATATCTTAAATATTCATTATAAGCGAAGCTTAAACTATTATAAGGACCACGAAATGGTATTGGTTTTGAGTTTTTTTTATAGTCTTTAATAATTTTCGATTGGAAAACTTCTTTTCGATAAATGTACCCTTTTTTTAAAATAATATTTTTTTCTTTTAAGACAAAATTATAAAATTCTTCTGGTGATCTATAATCTATTTTATGATTTAACAATTTTACATTTTTTACTCTAGTTTTATATATCGATACAAGGTTTTTCTAATTATCACTTTGATAAAAAGTTAAAAAGATCTCAATTAAATAAAGAGATAAAAAAAAGGCAAAAAATACCAAAGAAAAATTTTGCAAAAATTTTTTCATTATTGTGATAATTTTATTAAAACCTCTCTTATTTCTTTCTCACACTTTTCAATTTCAATTTTATTTACAGATCTTAAAACTAATATAGTTCCAGGTTGATGTTTAAAATAGGGATAGCTACCAATATCAACAGAGTTAAAACGATCTTGTATTATTGATAAATCGTTTGCTAATGAACTCTCTCTTAATTTAGTATCAATAGATATCGATAAAATTTTTTTCCCTGTTATTATATTTTTATCTAACAATGGTAACATAGCTTGTAAAATACTTGGAACGCCAGGCAAAACAAATACATTCTCTACATAAAAACCTGCAGCAAAAGTTTTAGGGTTTGGTATAAGAGTGGCATTTTCTGGCATTTTCGCCATTTTTTTTCTTCCACTATTAAAATCTTGATCTTTATAAAATTCCTCTAAAATTTTATACGCTTCAGAGTGATATTGATATTTTTGATTAAAAACTTTAGAAATGGACTCTGCTGTTATGTCATCATGAGTTGGGCCTATTCCCCCAGTAGTAAAAATATAAGCAAATTTTTTTCTTAAATCGTTAACTGTTTTAATAATAATCTCCTCTTTATCAGGTATAACTCTTACTTCCTCAACACTAATGCCTTTATCGCCCAACCAAGTAGCGATAAATGAGGTATTTTTATCAACAGTTCTTCCTGATAGAATTTCATTGCCAATAATTATAATTCCTGCTGTAAATTCTATGTTAAATTTCATATGAAAATAGACCCTCGGTTAATACATGTTAAATTCTTAAAAAGATACAAAAGATTTTTTTCAGACGTTATTTTAAATAAAAAAAAAATTACTGTTCATTGCCCTAATTCTGGTTCTATGCTTGGATTATTAAATGAAAATAATGATGCATGGATATCAAAAAGTAGCAATCCAAATCGAAAACTTAAATTTACTTTAGAAATTATTAATGACAAAAAAAGTAATGTTGGTGTTAATACTCATAGAGCAAACCGTATAGTTGAAGAGGCTTTAAATAATAGTAAAATTACAGAATTAAAAGAATTTTTATCAATAAAGCGAGAGGCAGTTTTTTCTAAAGGAACAAGATTTGATTTTTTGTTAGAGAATAAAAGTAGAAAAGCTTTTTTAGAAGTTAAAAATGTTACTCTAAGCAGAAAAAAAAATATTTCAGAATTTCCAGATGCAGTCACATCACGTGGAAAAAAACACCTCGCTCATTTACAGAGCGCAATTGAACTAGGTTATAAAGCTTATCTTTTATTTTTAATTCAAAGAGAAGATATAAAAATTATGAAAATTGCTAGTGATATTGACATTGACTATTTTAATGAAATTAAAAAGGCAAAAAAAAAAGGTGTTAAAATTCTTGCCTACTCTTGTAAAGTCAAAGATAACGAAATAACAATAAACAAAAAAATTAAAATTATGATATAATGATTGTGTTTAATAAATACTATCCTGATGAGTTTAAAAAATTAAGACATGCAGGAAAAATATCCTCCCAATGTTTAGATTTTATTTCTGATAAAATAAAACCAGGAATTAAAACACAAGAAATAAATGAAATGTGTGTGAATTTTTTAAACAGACATAACGCTTTATCTGCACCGCTATTTTATAGAGGTTTTCCTAAATCAGTTTGCACATCAGTTAACCACGTTGTTTGTCACGGTATACCCGGTGATAAAACTTTAAATGAGGGCGATATTGTTAATATTGATGTTACATCTTTAATTGATGGTTTTCATGGAGATACCTCCAGAACTTATTGTGTAGGCAAAGTTTCAGCTAAAGCCAAAAATTTAGTTGAAACAACCAAAGAAGCACTAGATCGATCTATTAAAATATTGAAACCTGGAGTTCACCTTGGAGATATTGGATATGAAATTCAAACATATGTAGAAAAAAAAGGCTACTCGGTTGTTAGAGACTTTTGTGGACATGGTGTTGGCAGAAACTTCCATGAAGAGCCAAATATTCTTCATTACGGAAAAAGTGGTACTGGTCCTAAATTAGAAGAAGGAATGGTTTTTACGATAGAGCCAATGATCAATGCTGGAAAATATGGCACCAAAGTTTTAAATGATGGTTGGACAGCAGTTACTAAGGACAAGTCCTTGTCAGCACAATTCGAACACACTGTGGGTATAACTAATAATGGATATGAAATTTTTACACTTTCATAATAAAATATAAAATGATTCCAAGATACTCAAGAAAAGAAATGGCTAAGATATGGGAGCCAATGAATAAATTTAAAATTTGGTTGGATATCGAAATTTATGCAGCGCAAGCAATGGAAAAATATAAAATTATTCCTAAGGGGGTCGCAGCGAAGGTCAAAAAAAAATCTAAGATTAATATTAAAAGAATTGATGATATTGAAAAAAAAACTAAGCATGATGTAATTGCTTTTCTCACCTCTATTGCAGAATTTGTAGGCTCAGAGGCTAAATATCTTCATCAAGGTATGACCTCTTCTGATGTTTTAGACACATGTTTTAATTTACAACTCAAACAATCTGGAAAAATATTAATTAAAGATATTGATAAACTTTTAAAAACTTTAAAAAAAAAATCAAACAAATATAAAAGTACAATCACAATAGGTAGAAGTCATGGAATACATGCTGAGCCAACTACTTTTGGTTTAAAACTTGCAACCTATTACGCTGAATTCAAAAGAAACAAAAAAAGATTAGAGCAAGCAATTGATGAAATATCGACTTGTTCAATTTCAGGAGCTGTAGGAACTTTCGCTCACATAGGTCCAAATATTGAAAAATTTGTTGCAAAAAAGTTAGGATTAAAACCTGAAACAATATCAACACAAATTATTCCTAGAGATAGACATGCATATTTTTTTAATATTTTAGCATTAATAGCTAGCTCAGCTGAGCGGCTCGCAACAGAAGTAAGGCATCTTCAAAGAACTGAAGTTTTAGAAGCTGAAGAGTACTTCTCTTCTGGTCAAAAAGGTTCGTCTGCAATGCCTCATAAAAGAAATCCTATTTTATCTGAAAATATTACTGGTCTAGCAAGATTAGTAAGGAGTTACTCAATCCCAAGTATGGAGAATATAGTCTTATGGCACGAAAGAGACATTTCCCACTCAAGTGTTGAAAGAAACATTGGCCCAGATGCTACAATTACTTTAGATTTTCTTTTAATAAGATTAGATAATGTGATGAGCAATTTAATTGTCCATCCAAAAAATATGGAAAGTAATTTGAATAAATTTAAAGGATTAATTTTTTCACAAGGTGTGATGTTAAAATTAACTCAAAAAGGTGTTAAAAGAGAGGATGCGTACAGAGTTGTGCAAAAAAACGCTATGAAAACTTGGGATAATAGTGAAGATTTCTATGAAAACTTAAAGAAAGATCGATTGATAAAAGAGCATTTAAGTTCTAAGGAACTTAAACAGCTATTTAATGTAAATTATCATAAAAGATATATTAATCATATATTAGAAAGAGCTTTAAAATAATGAGAAGAAAAAAAATTTATGAAGGTAAAGCTAAAATTCTGTACGAAGGTCCTGAAAGAAATACATTAGTCCAATATTTTAAAGACGATGCCACTGCTTTTAATAATAAAAAAAAAGCGGTTATTGAAGGTAAGGGTGTTTTAAATAATAGAATTTCAGAATTTCTTTTGGGTCAATTAAATGAGATTGGAGTTGAAACACACTTGATAAAACGCTTAAATATGAGAGAACAATTAATCAAAAATTGTGAGATACTCCCTATTGAATTTGTAATAAGAAACATTTCGGCAGGTTCACTATCTACAAGGCTCGGTATATCAGAAGGCACTTTGCTTAAAAGGCCAATAATTGAGTACTATTATAAAAATGATGATTTAGACGATCCTCTAATTACTGAGGAGCATATCGATATAAATGGTTGGGCAACCAATTTGGAAATTGTACAAGCTACAGAAATTGGTTTTAGAATTAATGATTTTCTCAACGGATTATTTAGAGGAGTTGGGATTAAGCTTGTTGATTTCAAGTTGGAGTTTGGAAGAGTATGGAGTGGAGATGATAATAAAATTATTCTTGCCGATGAAATTAGTCCAGACACGTGTAGATTGTGGGACTACAAAGATGACAAAAAATTAGACAAAGATCGTTTTAGACAAGGATTGGGTGGACTAGTTGAAGCATATACAGAAGTTGCAAAAAGATTAGGAATCATGCCAGAAGGTAGTAACATAATGGAAATCAAATCAGGAATTTCTAAAACTATTAAACTGAAAAAAAAATAAATTGAAATTCGAAGTTTTTGTTACACTGAAGAATGGAGTGTTGGATCCTCAAGGTAAGGCTGTTGAAAATGCTTTAGGCAATATTGGGTTATCATCAATCAAAAATGTTCGTCAAGGTAAATACTTTACAATAGAAGTTGATGAACATAATGAAGAAAAGGCAAAAACACTTGTAAAGTCATCGTGTGAAAAGCTTTTGGCAAATGAAACAATTGAAAACTTTAAATTTAATAAAATTCAATGAAAGCTAATGTCATTGTTTTTCCAGGTTCAAATTGTGATAGGGACATAAAGGTTGCATTAGAAAAATTTCAATTAAAAACGAAAATGATTTGGCATCAAGATAAGGAAATGCCAAAGTCTGATTTGGTTGTTTTACCTGGAGGTTTTTCTTACGGGGATTACCTAAGATGTGGATGTATGGCATCAAAATCTAATATAATGTGCGAGGTAATTAAGCATGCAAATAAAGGTGGTTTTATAATAGGAATTTGTAATGGATTTCAAATTTTAACTGAGACTGGATTATTGCCAGGTGTATTGCTCAGAAATAAAAAGTTAAAATTTATTTGTAAGTATGTAAATTTATTAGTTGAAAATAACTCAACGCCATTTACCTCAAAATACAAAAAAAACCAGAAAATCAAAATTCCAATTGCACATAATGAAGGAAATTATTTTGCAGGTGAAAAAACTTTGGATGAATTAGAACAAAATGACCAAATCGTACTTAAATATTGCGATGAAAACTCAATAGTAAATAATGAAAGTAATCCAAATGGTTCATGTTTGAATATTGCGGGAATTGTAAACAAAAAAAAAAATATAATAGGAATGATGCCACACCCAGAAAGATGTGTAGAAAGTATTTTGGGTGGAACGGATGGTTCGGGTATTTTTCAATCTTTGATCAATTAATGAGTAATGTTAATTTAGATTCAGCAATACAACATGGCTTAACCAAAGATGAATATGAAAAAATTTTAGAGCTCATAGGACGAAAACCAAATATTACTGAACTTGGTATTTTCTCAGCAATGTGGAATGAGCATTGTTCTTATAAATCCTCACGAGCATGGCTGGGGGTATTACCAACAAAAAATAATAGAGTTATTCAAGGCCCTGGGGAAAACGCAGGAGTAATTGATATTGATGATGGAGATGTCGCGATCTTTAAAATTGAGAGCCATAATCATCCTTCATATATCGAACCATATCAAGGAGCAGCCACAGGAGTTGGTGGAATATTAAGGGATATATTTACAATGGGGGCTAGGCCTATAGCAAATTTAAATGCAATTCGTTTTGGTTCTCCTGATCATCCGAAAACAAAATATCTGCTTAACGGTGTAGTTGCAGGAATTGCTGGCTATGGAAATTGCATAGGTGTACCTACAGTTGGTGGTGAAGTTGAATTTGATAGTTGTTATGACGGTAATATATTAGTTAATGCAATGAGTATTGGATTGGCAAAAAAAGATAAGGTGTTTTACTCTATTGCAAGCGGACTTGGAAACCCTGTTATTTACGTCGGGTCAAAAACTGGGAGGGATGGCATTCATGGAGCTTCAATGGCCTCCCAAGAATTTGATTCTAATGCAGAGTCTAAAAAACCAACCGTTCAAGTAGGTGATCCATTTGCAGAAAAACTATTATTAGAAGCTTGTTTAGAATTAATGAAAACTGGTACCATAGTTTCTATTCAAGATATGGGGGCCGCAGGATTAACGTCGTCATCTGTAGAAATGGCTTCAAAGGGAAATGTTGGTATTGAATTAAATTTAAATAAAGTTCCCTGTCGTGAAACAAGTATGACACCTTATGAAATGATGCTTTCAGAAAGTCAGGAAAGGATGTTGATTGTATTAAAAAATGGAAAAGAAAAAGAAGCTGAAAAAATTTTCAAAAAATGGGATTTAGATTTTTCTATAATAGGTTTTTTAACTGACTCAAAAAAACTGACTTTGAAATTTCAAAATAAAACAGTTTGTGAGATACCAATTTCGGCATTAGCCGATGAAGCACCAAAATATAGGAGAGATTGGATAGAAATAAATAAACCAAAGCATATTGATATAGAAAAAAAATTAATTGATTTAAATTTAGAACAAACTATTAAAAACTTATTATCCCACCCAAATCAAGCAGACAAAAGTTGGATATGGCAACAATATGATCATATGGTAATGTGTGATACTGCTCAATTTCCTGGTAGTGATGCAGCGGTAGTAAGAATTCATGGTAATAGTAAAAAAGCAATCGCAGCATCGATAGATTGTTCACCAAGATATTGTAGGGCTCATCCATATACAGGTGGGATGCAGGCAGTATGTGAAACTTATAGAAATCTTTGCTCTGTGGGAGCAGAACCAATTGCTATTACAAATTGCTTAAATTTTGGAAATCCTGAAAAGCCTGAAATCATGGGCCAGTTTGTTGGTGTGATTAAAGGTATAGCAGAAGCTTGTAAAAAACTAAATTATCCAGTGATATCTGGAAACGTATCACTTTATAACGAAACTAATGGCATCGGAATTAACCCAACGCCGACAATTGGTGGGGTTGGTCTGGTCAAAGATGTTTCTAAAATAAAAAATTTAAAATTTAAAAATGAAGGTAATAATATTTATATCATAGGGAAAACATTAGGTCATTTGGAACAAAGTATTTTGTGTTATGACCTTTTACATTTAAAAAAAGGGCCACCGCCATCAATTGATATTGATAGTGAGTTAAAAAATGGTCTAGCAGTAAGATCTCTTATAGAAAAAGACTTAATTAACTCTTGTCATGATATTTCATCGGGTGGATTAATATTATCTTTATTAGAAATGAGTATTTCATCAAAAATTGGTTTTACTTTAAATACAAATAAAAAAGGAACAGATAGAGTAAAATTTTTATTTGGCGAAGATCAATCTAGATATGTTATCGAGGTTAGTAATAAAAACAAAGATAATTTAGAAAATCATCTTAAAATTCTAGATGTCTTTTTTGAAAATATAGGCCATACGTCAAAAAAATTAGTATAGATGATGACTTGAAATTTGATTTAAAGGAATTATCTAAAATTAATAAGGAATGGTTTATAAAATACAATAATTAATATGGCAATTAAACAAGAAGAAATTGAACTATTATTAAGAGAAGGCTTTCCAGAAGCAAATATTGAAATTAAAGATTTAGCAGGTGATGACAACCATTTTTCAGCAATTATAAAATCTTCGCAATTTAAAGGCAAAAATCGTATACAACAACATCAAATGGTTTATAAAGCTTTAAAAGGAAAAATGGGTAATGAGTTACACGCTTTGGAATTAATTACTGAGGAAAAATAAATGACAGATATAAATGAGCATCTAAGTGAAATAATTAAGAATAATAAAGTTGTACTTTTC
>MDTB01021241.1_pt1 | contig 33322 bp, 40 predicted proteins | sample 811161 | NCBI WGS metagenome assembly MDTB01 (sample SAMN05326650, study PRJNA326480) | marine metagenome | isolation source: seawater | place: Mediterranean Sea | collected 2009 | reverse complement strand
TGTGTAACATCCAAATTTTCTTAAGTATGGTGCTAATAAAGTTGATACAAGCACATATCCACCTGTCCAACCAACTAAGAAAGCCATGTAACCATAGCCACCAAAGTAAACACCTCCTGCTAATGCCACGAACGATGCACCAGACATCCAGTCTGCAGCTGTCGCCATTCCATTAAATACTGTTGGTACTTGTCTTCCTGCTACGTAGTATGCGTCGACTTGGACTGTTCTTGATAACCATCCAATCACTGCGTAAATGGCAACTGTAAAAGCAACGAACATAATTCCGATTGCCTCTTTTGACACTCCGCCTTGTTCCAAAATAGCCATCAATATGATGAATATTAGGAAGCCTCCGGTATACAAACCGTAGATTTTCGGAAGATTTTGTATAAATCCACCTTTAAACATTAGCTATCCTCCTTTTCTCCAAAGCCACACTCGTCATCTATTTTTTCTTGTTTATTTGCGAACCAGAATATTAATAAAACAAACGCAAGGAGAGATCCTTGTGCAGTCATATAATAAGCTAGTGGGTATCCAAGAAATGACATAGAGTTTATTTCAGCTCCGAACATGAAGATAACTGTTGAGAAAAAGAACCAAATGACCAATGTAACCATCATATGGCTTTTAGACTTCTCCCAATGTTTTTCTTTGTTTGACATTGTTTCCCCCTATAGGTTTATTCGTAATTTAATGGTTGGATCATACCTATCTCAATGGTAATTAAAAGTTAAAAAAGAGTGAAACAAGGACTGAAAAATAAGGAAAAAAAAAGAAGGAGGCATTTTTAATACAACGTGAGATTGAATTTACATAAGTTTATCGATACAATTAAAGCTCTTAAAGAATACCTATTTCCAGTTAGAAAATTAACGGATAAATTTCAAACTTTAACGTCATTGGTTCAACTTAAAAAATTTATCCAAGAAAGGTCTGCACATGTTTCCCAAACAACACTTTTTGGCTATATAAAAACTAGGATGGGATTTAAACATTATCTTATGTTTGAGGACAAATCCTTCTTAGAGTCTCTAAATATAGCTAAGTGGAACATTTACGCATCTTCTCTTCTTGACTGTACTTTTTATACGTTTTCATATCTTCATGGAAAAAAGAATTTTGACCGCACAAAAGATGCAGAGAAAATATTTGTTGAAATTCTTCTTGAAGAAGAATCAAATGGTTTGCCAAGAAAAGTAAGTGATGAAATTAGAAATGAATTTAAAATAAAACTAGGTAACATTAATTGGAGTAGTCATTATTTAAATGAACCATTTAAGAATAGCGGCCTATCATTGTATAAGTGGTCGCCTATCGCAGATGAATTAAAAGAATTAGACAAAGAAGTTGTTTTAAATTCAATAAAATTTAAATGGAATATCGTACAAAGCGAATTTGATAGCTTAACTAAAAATTTTAAAAATTTTTAGTTTTAGCTTTTGTTTTGTCTGTTTTCTATTAAAGAATCGACCACGCTTGGGTCAGCCAATGTAGTTGTGTCTCCAAGTTCATTATGTTCATTTGCAGCAATTTTTCTTAAAATTCTTCTCATAATTTTTCCTGATCTTGTCTTTGGCAAGACTGGTGCAAACTGAATAATATCAGGTGTAGCTATTGGTCCTATTTGTTTTCTTACCCACAACTTAAGTTCTCTTTCCAAGTCACCACTTGGTTGTTCTCCAGAATTCAATGTTACATAACAGTAAAGACCATTTCCTTTTATGTCATGCGGATAACCAACTACAGCAGCTTCAGCTACTCTAGAATGAGCCACAAAAGCACTTTCTATTTCTGCCGTACCAAGATTATGTCCGGAGACAATTATAACATCGTCCACCCTTCCTGTTATCCAATAATATCCATCTTTGTCTCTTCGACACCCGTCTCCTGTAAAATATTTTCCATCAAATTGAGAAAAATACGTATCTATAAATCTTTTGTGATCACCGTAGACAGTTCTCATTTGTCCAGGCCATGATGCTGTTAAGCATAGTCTTCCTTTACAAGCTCCTTTTAAAACTTTCCCAGCCTCATCAACTATTGCTGGCTTTATTCCGTAAAATGGTTTGGTTGCAGAACCTGGCTTTAAATCCATAGCCCCAGGCTGAGGTGAAATTAATATCCCCCCTGTTTCAGTTTGCCACCAAGTATCAACAATTGGGCATCTCGAGTCACCAACGGTCTTGTAATACCACATCCATGCTTCTGGATTTATTGGTTCTCCTACAGTTCCTAATAATTTTAAAGATTTTCTGTTGGTTTTTTTTACAGGATCATCTCCTTCTTTCATCAGAGCCCTTATCGCCGTAGGAGCTGTATAAAAAGTATTTACTTTATATTTATCTATAATCTGCCACCATCGAGAATAATCTGGATATGTAGGAATTCCCTCAAACATTATTGTTGTAGCAGCATTTGAAAGAGGACCGTATATTATATAACTGTGTCCTGTTACCCACCCAATGTCAGCACTACAAAAATAAACATCTTTAGGTTTATAATCAAAAATATATTGGTGGGTCATTGATGCATAAACCATATATCCACCTGTGGTATGGAGTACTCCTTTAGGTTTTCCAGTTGAACCAGAAGTGTAAAGAATAAACAAAGGATCTTCAGCACCCATTTCTTCAGGCTCACACTTTGCTGTGACATTAGAAATCAATTCCTCATAAAACACATCTCTCTCGTGATCCCAATTAACTTGATTTCCAGTTCTTTTGACCACGACACACTTTTTTACATTTGGACACTGAAGCAATGCTTCATCTGCTATTTGTTTAAGAGGAATAATTTTACCACCTCGTACACCCTCATCTGCTGTGATTAGATAATCCGATTCACAGTCGTTTATCCTTGTAGCGATCGAGTCAGGAGAAAATCCTCCAAAAATTATTGAATGAACAGCCCCTATCCTTGCACAGGCTAGCATTGTGTAGGCAAGCTCAGGTATCATGGTTAAATAAATTGTAACCCTATCTCCTTTTTGTACACCGATACTTTTTAAAGCATTTGCTGCCTTGCAAACATTTTTATGCAATTCTTTATACGAAATTCTTTTAGAGTCATTTGGATCATCTCCAACCCAAATAATTGCAGTTTTACTTCCATTCTTACTAAGATGTCTATCAACGCAATTTGCAGATGCGTTTAAAGTCCCGTCATAAAACCATTTAATTTTTACATCTTCTTTACTGTATTTTATGTCTTTAATCTTTGTATAAGGCTTTATCCAAGAAATTCTTTTTCCTTCCTTTCTCCAAAAATTGTCATTATCTTTAACAGATAAATTATATTTTTTTTGATATTTGGATCTATTAGCAAAAGCTTGTTTTGACCAAGATTCAGAGACCTTAACCAGGGTATTACCTTCACTGTCTTCAATCAAAAGAGGTTTTTTCAAACTAAGTCTACTTACATTTTTACTCTTAGCCCTCCTAGATTTTCCTTTTCTAGATTTTTTTCTAGTTTTTAGCCGTCTAGATTTTTTTTTAGTTTTTGCTTTTCTAGATCTTTTCTTTTTGCTTCTTCTTCCCACAATTTTCCTTATTTATTTTTTTAGAATTTTACCCATCTTATATATTATTTTCCAGCTTTTATAATCAATTGGCATAACAGACAATCTGCTTTGTTTTATAAGGGGCAAATGACATAAGGCCTTAGTTTTTTTAATTATTTCAAGAGAAACTGGACTACTAAATAATTCTACAAACCTAACTTGAACAGCTACGAATCTTTTCTTTTTATCGGTTTTGTCTAAAAAAGCACTTTTAATTACCTTAACAGTTCCTACTATTTCTTTACCTATATTTGAATGATAAAAAAAACACAAATCATTCTTTTTCATTTTTTTTAAATTATTCGCTGCCTGGTAATTTCTAACACCATCCCATGAAGCACCCTTTAAGCCAGCTTTTTTTTGCTGTTCTATAGACCAAACATCTGGCTCTGATTTCATTAGCCAATAAGAACTAGATGTATTCATAAATTTTTTTTAAAATTTTTAACTTTTAATTTAATCATCAAATAAATGTAGTATGGATAAGATCTTAAGTTATTCGGTTCAACAAAATCATAAAGAGATATCTTCGAATTAGACCATTCTTTTTTATAAGATTCCTCACCTAACGTTAAATCAAATTTTTTAATTTTATTTTCTGAGCACCATTTTATTAAATGATACAGTAAAATTCGTCCAGGTGAAAATCTCATCAATTCATTTTTTACAATCGAAGGAAGCAAATAATAAAAAATATTTTTATAAGTTACCCCCCAATGTGAAGCTAATGTTTTGCCATCAAGTTCTAAAGATGAAATATGCAAATCCCCATTTTCAAATTCATTATTATTAAAATTTGTATAAAATTCTTGAATATTTTCATTAAAATTATTTTTAAGCTTTAATTCATTTAATCTAAATATTTTATTATCTAAAATTTTTTTGACAAAATTAACTCTATCTAATTCATCAGTTTTTTTAAAAATTTTAAATTCTAATTTTCCCCTCTTATTTAGCTGGTTCATGCTTCTCCTGGTGTCACTTAAAAATTTTCTTTTTAAATTTTTTTCTAAATATTCATCAAATGAATTTTTTATTTCTATTCCATTTGTAGATCCACTTTTTATTGTTCTAAAATTTTTGATGAAAGGGTTCACGGTACCCGAAATATATTCTGGTTGGTTATAAAAATAAGTTAAATCAAAGTATGGTACCCTTTTTTTTATGAGGTTCCATAAATCATAAAACTCGACTTTTTCAAATAGAAAGTTTTTGTTAAACAAACCATTCATGTAGTCAGATTGGTCTCCACCCATCCACTTTAAAAATTTAATTGATTTTTCCTTGTGTATACAAAAAGGCAAAATTCCACATACTATTTCTTTAGAATAAACAATAACTATACATAGTTGAATTTCTTCATTTGTTTTAAACTTTTCATACCAATTTTTAAGCCAATAATAGTTTTGAAAACAATAATTATTTGAATTCTGCTCAAAGCTTTTCCAGATTTTTTTTAAAGACTCGTCAAATGATTTATAAACTTCTATATTAAAATTTTTATTCATTATAATTTTAAACCTGGCCCCTTCATATATGGTGCAGAACTATCCAATGGCCACCTTGATTTTGCTGAAAAATCAATATTATTAATTAATTTTTTTTTATATCTTTTTATACCTGCCCAAGCAATCATCGCTGCATTATCACCACAAAATTTTAAATCTGGAAACACTGCTTTAAAATTCATTTCTTCAGAAACTTTTTTTAAATTATTTCTTATTGTTTTATTTGCCGCTACACCCCCAGCAATGACAAAAGGAGAATTTTTTTTTCCAGTTTTTTTTAAAAATTGAATCATAGCTTCCTGGGTTTTTTTATACAGAATTTTATTTACAGTATTTTGAAAAGATGCTGCAAGATTGAATTTTAATTTTTCATTTCCAACTGTTTTTTTAGATTCTCTTAAAACAGCAGTTTTTAAGCCAGCAAAAGATAAGTTACATCCAGACTTGTTGATAATAGGCTGAGGCAGTTTAAAAAATTTGCCATCACCTAGTTTGGAATATTTTTCAACATTAGGACCTCCAGGATATCCTAGATCTAACATTTTAGCAGTTTTATCAAATGCTTCTCCCAAAGCATCATCAATTGTAGTTCCAAGCTGTTCATATTTATCTACGTCACTAACTATTAAATACTGTGTGTGTCCCCCAGAAATTAAAAGAAGTAAATAAGGGAAATTTATTTTTTTTTCTAACCCTGGGCTCAATGCGTGACCCTCTAAATGATTTACTGCAATAAAAGGTTTTTTAGAAAAAGCAGCAATAGATTTTCCTATATTTAGCCCAACGTTCAAGCAAACTATTAAACCCGGACCAGCTGTTGCCGCAATACCATCTATTTTATCAAGATCAAATTTACTTTCCAGAAGTGCTTTATAAATAATAAAGTCTATATTTTCTATATGTGCTCTAGCTGCAATTTCAGGAACAATACCACCATATTCCTTATGCTCTTCTATTTGGCTTGAAACTATATTTGATAATATATTTGCAGTACCACTATCATTTTCTTGAATTACGGCTGCAGCCGTTTCATCGCAGCTGGTTTCAATTCCTAAAAATGTAAGTTTTTTTAACATTTAAATTATGAACTAAATATAAGAATAGTATAAAATATATTTACCAAATATATAAACTAATAATGAAAAAAATTATAATCGGTTCAAGAGGTAGTAAATTATCTTTAGCCTATGCAGCTAAAGTAAAAACCCTTATTTTAGAAAAAAATCCAAAACTAAGAGAAAACGACCTATCAATAAAGCCAATCAAGACTTCGGGAGATATTTTTTATGATAAAAAACTTTCAGAAATAGGTGGTAAAAATCTGTTTTGTAAAGAAATTGAAGAAAGCTTAATAAAAAAAGAAATAGATGTTGCAGTCCACTCGTTAAAGGATATGGACTCAACAGAAAACAGCGATTTAGTTATTGGAGCTTATATTAAAAGAAATGATCCCAGGGATGTTTTTATAAGTTCAAAGTTTAATAATTTAGAAGAGCTTAAGTCGGACTCGATTATTGGATCAAGTTCTCGCAGAAGAGAATTACAGCTAAAATTAATAAATAAAAATATTAATATTCTTAATATTAGAGGTAACATTGATAGTAGAATTAAAAAAATTGAGGATGAAAAAATAGATGGAATAATTCTTGCTGCCGCAGGAGTAGAAAGTTTAAAATTAAAGAAAAATATTAAAAAAATTTTTTCCGTTAATGAAATGTTACCTGCTGTAGGGCAAGGAGTTATAGCAGCTCAATGTAGAGATAAAGATAAAGAAATTAAAAATATTCTTAATAAAGCTAATTACAATGAAACTAATATTTGTTCACTCGCAGAACGTCATATGCTTAAAGTCATCGGGGGTGACTGCGATACTGCAGTCGGAGGTTTAGCAATATTAGAAAAAAATAATATTAAATTAAAAGCCCAGCTATTCTCTGATGACGGTAAAAAAGTTTTTAATACTGAAAGAATTGGTAGCATTAAAGATCCGGAACTTTTAGGTAAACTGGTAGGGAAAGAACTATTAAAAAAATCTGGAAAAGATTATATAAAAAAAAAATGAACATTTTAATCACAAGACCTTTAATGGAATCTGAGGATTTAATGAGCGAACTCTTTTCTTTAGGGCACAAAATTATACATTTGCCAACTTTAAAAATTTCTCCCTCGGATACAACTTTTGTTAACTCCGAAGACTATGATGCTTTCATATTTACAAGCGCTAACGCAATCAGAAACCTTAAACTAACTAAACATAATAAAAATATAATTTGTTTTTGTGTAGGAGCAATAACTGAGAAAATCGCTAGACAAGCCGGTTATATTAATACTTTTTCTGCAGGCGGAACGGTAAATGCTTTAAAAAATTTAATAATAAATTCTGAAAAAATTGATAAAAAATCTAATCTAGCTTATTTTTGTGGCGACAACGTAACATACGATCTTGAAGCCGAACTTAAAAGAGAAGGTTTAAAACTAAATAAAATAATAAATTATTTATCAGAAAAAATTACTCATCTTAACGAACAAAACAGAAGAATTATTAAAGACCACCCTCCAGACCTTATATTTGTTTACTCTTCTAGAAGTGCCCAGAGTTTTATTGAAATTGTTAAAAATTACTCACTATATCCATTAATGACAGGATCAAAAGTTATGTGTATAAGTAAAAAAGTAGCAAATTTATTTACATCAGACGGGTGGAAAAAAATCAAAATTTTTAATCCGGGTGAAGAATTATTTGAATTAAAGGAAAATAAAAAATGAACGTATTAGAAAATTTTACATATCTATTTTTAGAAGTTTGGCAAACAGGTATAGCTGGAGTTAACTTTTCTCAAATCGGACTGGCTATTGCAATATTCTTATTTTTTTTACTTTTACGTGGATTGATAGCTAAATTTATTCTTCAAAGATTAAAAAATTATGTAGCTAAAACATCAAACAAATTTGATGATGCTCTTGTAGATTCTGCTGAGGGCCCAGTAAAATTTTTTCCAATAGTTATTGGAATATTTATGGCAACCTCATATATGGATTTCGAGGGCAAAACGTCAATTTTTGTTGATAATGTTAATCGTTCCCTAATTACTATTTTGATATTTTGGCTTATCCATCAAATTGTAGAACCTATTACTTTTCTTATAAAAAGAGTTGAAGAACTCCTATCCAAAGATTTGCTTAATTGGGTAATCAAAGCAAATAAAATTTTAATAATTTTTTTTGGAATTGCTGCCACATTAGACATTTGGGGAATTAAAATTGCTCCCATAATAGCAGGCCTAGGATTGTTCGGTGTTGCTGTTGCCTTAGGAGCACAAGATCTATTTAAAAATTTAATCTCTGGAGTTTTGGTTTTAGTAGAAAAAAGATTTAAAATTGGTGACTGGATATATGTAGAAGGTATCATCGAAGGTATTGTTGAAAGAATAGGCTTTAGATCTACAGTCATAAGAAAATTTGATAAATCTATTGCAACTATCCCAAACGCATCATTTGCTGAGAACGCAGTAGTAAATATAAGCGAAACAACAAACTGGAGAATAAGTTGGATTATAAACTTACAGTATAATTCTACAGTCAATCAATTAAAAAATATAAGAGATCAAATTGAAAAATTTGTTACTACAAATAAAGATTTTAAAATTGGTGAAGATACTGAGCACGCAATTCGAATAGATAAATTTTCTGATAGTTCTATAGATATGTATATTAGATGTTTTACAGTAACTGATGATTGGGGCGAGTGGCTTAAGGTTAAAGAAAGACTTGCTGTCAAAATAAAAGAAATTGTAGAGGGGAATGGTGCTTCATTCGCCTTTCCAAGCACCTCTATTTATGTGGAGAAAAAATAATGAAATCAATACTAATTTTATTTGATAATATTATTTCTCTGTATATTTGGATATTAATTATAAATGCTATTTTAAGTTGGTTAATAGCATTTAATATTCTTAATACAGGTAACAGATTTGTTTATGCGGTAATGGATATATCTTATAAACTCACAGCACCCCCTCTAAACGTTATTAGAAGATATATGCCTAACCTAGGAGCCATCGATATATCTCCAGTAATATTAATTTTATTATTAATGTTTGTTAGAAATTTAGTTTTTGAATATCTTGCACCTTCTTTATTTTAGTCATGATTATTGATGGAAAACTTCTAGCTAAAAATTTTAGAGAAAAAATTAAAAAAGAAATAATTGAATTAAATAAAAAGTTTAACCAAGTTCCAGCCTTATCAGTAATTCTAATCGGAGATTATGTTCCAAGCCAAATTTATGTGAGGAATAAAGAAAAAAAGGCAAAAGAAGTTGGGATAAAATGTGAAATAATTAGATATAAATCTAGCGTTTCAGAAAAAGAAGTTTTAGAAAAAATTGATTATTTAAATAAAGATAAAAGTATTTCTGGGATTTTAGTTCAACTTCCACTCCCAAAACAAATTGATAGACAAAGAATAATCACTGCAGTAGATCCTAAAAAAGACGTAGATGGATTAAATCCCTTAAATGTTGGAAATTTAGCATCCGGCCATTATGCTATTGCCCCTTGCACGCCATTGGGATGCATGATGTTAATTAAAAGTGTAGAAAAGGATTTGACTGGAAAACAAGCAGTAATTTTAGGCCGATCTAATTTAAACGGCAAACCCATGGCCCAACTTCTTTTAAAAGAAAATTGCACTGTAACCATTCTACACTCTAAGACTAAAGATCTTAAAACTGAATGCTCAAAAGCTGATATTTTAGTAGCTGCAGCAGGTGTTCCGGAAATAGTAAAAGGTGATTGGTTAAAAAAAAATGTAATTTTAATCGACGTTGGTATAACCAAAATAAATGATAAAATAGTTGGTGATGTTGACTTTGAGTCTTGCAAAAATATTTCAAAAGCTATTTCACCAGTTCCAGGTGGTGTTGGCCCAATGACAATAGCCTGTTTGCTTAAAAATACTCTGGAGTGCTTCAAAAAATCCAATACCTAAAAATATTTAATTTATATAATTATCTTAAATGAAATTATTTTTAATTTTAGGCAATCAATTATTTAATCCAGAATATTTAAAAAACTTCAAAGAACATACTTTTTTTATGGCCGAAGACTATGAGCTTTGTACATATGAGAAACATCATAAATTAAAGATACTTCTTTTTTTATCATCAATGAGATCATTTAAAGATGAACTTAAATCAAAAAATTTTAAAATAATTTATCAGGACATTAACTCAAAATTCAAAATCTCTTACGAAAAAAAACTAGAAAAAATTATTAAAGATAAAAAAGTTAGAGAAGTAAGTTTTTTTGAAATAGAGGATAAATTCTTTGAAAAAAAGATTATTTCGTTATTAAAAAAGATGGATGTAAGTATTAATGAAATAGACACTCCAATGTTCTTAACTACAAGAAAAGAATTTAAAGTATATCTCTCTAAATATAAAAAACCTTTTATGGCTAATTTTTATAAAATTATAAGAACAAAATTAAATATTTTAATGAATAAAAACGGAAAACCAAAAGGTGATAAATGGAGTTTTGATGAAGATAATCGTAAAAAACTACCAAAGGATATTAAGATACCTGATATATCTAAAATAAAAATCACAAAACATACAAACAATTTAAAAAAATTTGTAGAATCAAATTTTAAAGATCATCCAGGAAACACAAAAAATTTTTGGTTCCCCACAACTAGAGTAGATGCTCAAAAACAACTAGATGATTTTTTGGATAAGAGAATAAAATTATTTGGTGACTACGAAGATGCGGTAAGCTTCAAATCAAACACTATGTTTCATAGTGCTCTAAGCCCAACAATAAATTTGGGCCTTTTAACGCCTGAAGAAATTTTATTTAAATTAAAAAAGATAGAAAATAAAATTCCTATAAATTCTTTCGAGGGGTACCTAAGACAAATTATTGGCTGGAGGGAATTTATGAGAGGAATATATCAAAACTTTGATACTCAAATGGATAAATCAAATTTTTTTAATCACAAAAGAAAAATGAAAAAATCTTGGTACGAGGGAACAACGGGTTTAGAGCCACTTGACTTCTCCATTCAAAATGCCGAAAGTTTTGGCTGGTCTCATCACATAGAAAGGTTAATGATACTATCTAATATAATGAATCTTTGTGAGATTCATCCTAAACAAGTTTATAAATGGTTTATGGAAATGTTTGTCGACTCATCAGATTGGGTAATGTCACCAAATGTTTATGGAATGGGCTTGTTTAGTGATGGTGGAATTTTTGCAACAAAGCCTTACATATGTGGTTCTAGTTATTTTCTAAAGATGATGCACTTCAAAAGGGGATCATGGTGTGATGTTATGGATGGGCTTTACTGGAAATTTATAGACAGAAATAAAAAATTTTTTTTAAAAAATCCAAGACTAGCAATGATGGTAAGAGTTTCTGAAAAAATGAATAAAGAGAGAAAAACTCGAATTTTTAAGGCTGCAAATAAATTTATAAGAGAAAATACTAATGGTTAAAGTTTTTTTTAATAATTCCTGTAACATTTGTAGAGCAGAAATTAATCATTATAAAAAAATTTGCAATGAAAGCGTGAAATGGATTGATGTAACAAACAGCAAAGAAGCTCAAAAAATAACTTCAAAATCTTACGAACAACTTTTAAGAAGAATGCATGTTATAAAAGATGGTAAAGTAATTGACGGTGCAGAGTCATTCCTCATAATCTGGAAAAATATTCCAAAATATAAATTTTTATATAAAATTTTTAAATTTAAACCTCTATTTTTTTTATTAAATATTTTCTATGAGATAGCGGCTTATTTCTTATTTTTAAAAAATAAACATCTTTTAAAAAAATGAAAAAGGGCCTATTAGCAAAAAAAATTTGTCCAATATGCAACAGATCTTTCAATTGGAGAAAAAAATGGAAACTTAATTGGGAAAAAGTAAAATATTGTTCAAAAAAATGCTCTAGATTTAATTTAAATTAAATGTTGATAATATTATTGGAATGTTTGACCTGAAGTTGAAGTAGCCTTTATTTGAAAACTTCCAACAAAATTCATCCTCTTTTCGAGTGATAAAATTTATCTTTAAATTATTTATTTTAATCAGTTTTTTTAAAAATGAAAAATTTTCTCCAATAGTTGGATAAGCAACATCAAAGCTACTAAATTTTTTAACAAAGTTTGTAAAACTATTTTCATCTAACAACTCAGCCTCACATTCTAAACTGTTTAGTAGTGAAGTAATAATTTTTTTTTTAAAATCTAATACCTTCGGATCTAATTTTATAGATCTTTTATCGTTGTTTAGTAAAACAAAAAATATTTTTTTATATCTTTTTAGATTGAAAGATTCGATATGCATCTCATTCTCAAAAATAATTAAATAATCATTTAGATGATCATTCTTATTTATTTGAATAGATGAAACTTTATATTCTCTTTTATCTATTACAGGTAAGGCAACCTCATTTAATTTTACATCTTTGTATCTATTATTTGTAAATTTACTAATATTCCATGATTGTGCTAAATAATTTTTACCCTTAGTTTGAATTCCGGCTACCCAACGCCAACTTAATGTATTAGAAGCAGCATCTCCATCAAACAAATATTTCATAAAAAATTCTGCCCCTTTTTGCCAAGGTAATCCTAAAGTAAATATCCAAATACTTGCAAACAGCATTCGAGTATGATTATGGAGATAATTAAATTCTTTTAATTCTTTCACCCAATCATTAAAGCATTTTATTTTGGTTTCACCTTTAGTAGCTTTTATATAATTTGTGTCTTCTTCTATTGTTTTTAAATCTTCAACAAAGTCAGACCAAACTTTAGGTCTCATTTCGAGCCAGCCTTTCCAATAAACTCTCCAAAAAATTTCTTGAACGTATTTATCTACTTTTTGAAAAGGATGTTTTGCTAAAACCCTTTTAACTGTTTCATATTCCGTTATGAGTCTATGAGCAATATAAGGTGATAAGCAAGAAACATTACTTCTATCTAGTGGCCCTAAATCAAAACTTCTTTTAAGGTTATATTTAGAAATTTCATTTTCAATAAAATTTTCTAAAATTTTTAGGGCTTGATTTCTTGAAGTTTCAAACTTCATTCATCCTCTTCTTCTCTCCAGTTGTCTATGAACAATTTCCAACATGCCCAAGTTACACACGGAATACCAACACAGAAACCTAAAAGTATTCCATTTTCTTTTCCCAAATAAAGCCCACCTAATTGTGCGGAGCCAATTGGTAAGACGCATAAAACTAAAGCTATAATAAGCAATCTTGTAAAATAATTAGGTTTTTTCACTATTAATTTTTACTTTTTTTTTCTGTTTTTGGGTATTATTCATTTGGGCACACATGAAAAAAAAGCTTTTAACAATCTTTTTTCTATATATCTCCATTTTTTCATATTCTTATTCCAGTGAAAAGATTGTTAATAATTTAAAAGAAGGGGGAAAAATAGTCTTTATAAGGCATGCTATAGCTCCCGGTGGAGGAGACCCACCACAATTTACCTTGAAAGACTGCAATACCCAGAGAAACTTAAGTCAGGATGGTATTGATCAATCAAAAAAAATTGGTTTATTTTTTTTAAAAAATAATATTTTAATTGAAAAAGTTTTGTCAAGTGAATGGTGCAGATGTAAAGATACTGCAAAACATGCATTTGAAGAGTATAATACTTTTGAGGCATTAAATTCTTTTTTTGATGAAAGATTTCGAAAAAATAAAGATAAACAGATAAAGGAATTGATAAATTATTTAAAAAGTTGGAAAAGTGAAAAAAATCTAGTTTTGGTAACTCACTACGTCGTTATTCTTGAATTATTAAACCTAGGAGCATCCTCAGGAGAGATAATAGTTGTTGATAAAGATCTGAATTTAATTGGAAAAATTGAAAATTATTAAATTGTAACTTTTTAAAAATTAACACGTTTGTCACAGAGACTTTTAAATTCAGATTTTGTATAAAATAAAAATGTGTCCAATTTGTTGGATTAGTGGTTTCATCGCAGCTTTATTTGGGGGCTCTTTGATAGCCGTAGTAAACCATCCTATATCATGGATTATAGGCATCTCATTAATTCTTTATGCAGTTTTTAAGTTTTATGAAGCTAAAGAAAGAGGGAAAAAAATGAAAGAAGAAACCAAAATAAGAAATAAAAAAACAATATCTAAATTTCTACAGGGTGTTCTAGTTGGGTCATTTGTAACTGTTATTATTTTCTACAGCTTAACTCATAAAGAGCATGAAAGAATGCATGAACTGTTAGAAGAACACGGTATTGAAAAACACGAACACTAATAGTTTTAAGATTTTCTAGGATCTTTAATTTTTTTTAATTTTTCGGCAAATCCAGTTATTATTAAAGTTACGTAAATTAAATAAATAAGACTAAACCCTAGAAACATTGTTGAGACTACTGTAAAGACTGCTGTAAGAACTCTTTCCTCAAACCAATTTTCTACACCCGAGTTGGATTGGTACAATACGTTCCAGAAAAGGACAAAAGCGATTTCATATACTATTATTAATTTAAGCATAATTTTTAAACTCCCTATAGTTTATCCTACGTTTGATCTTCCTCCATCAACTCCAATTATTTGACCTGTAATCCAGGAACTATTTTCAGATAATAAAAATTTTGCCAAAGCAGCTGAGTCATACCCCTCACCTAATCTTTTAAGCGGGTGTTGTTTTGCAATAGCTTCTGATATCTTTTCATTTTTAAGCATTTTACTAGCCATTTTTGAATTACTTAAACTAGGAGCAATACAATTTATTCTTATATTTGGAGCCAACTCAGAAGCTAATGAAATTGTTAATCCTTCAAGAGAAGCTTTTACTGGAGAAATAATTGCATGATTAGGAAACCCTTGCTTTGCTGCTACAGTAGAAAACAAAACAATAGAAGATTTATTTTTTTTAAGATTTTCTTGGAATCTTTTAATTATATCGATGACAGGAAAAAAATTTAGTTCCAAACTATTTAAATAATCTTTCCTTGTTATTAAATTTATTGGTTTTAAATCTATAGAGCCAACGCAGTAGGCCAATCCTAGAATATCTACTTCGCTTAAATCTTTATATAATTTTTCGATAAAATTTCCATCTAATACATTAGCGACACTGTAACTAAATCCAGTTTCACTACTCAGCTTTGAAACTTCTGCCTCATCTTTACCTACTAGATGAGCTTCAAGCGAGTCTTCTTTTATTAATTTTGATAGAGAGCTCCCCACCGCTCCTGTAGCCCCGAAAATTAAGAACTTCTTTTTCATATATTTGTGGAATATTTAAATATCGTCTTTTGCTTTATTGTCTATTTTTAAGTATTTACTATGCCTTAATCTAATCACAACAGTAGCTGCTGCAACTATAAGAATTGCTCCAGAAATATAGATCAATGTAGCAGGATCATCATTTTTATCTTGAAGAATTATGTACCTAGCTAGAGCAGTTATTGCAATAACAAGTGGATAGGATATTCTTACAGATCTAGTTTCCCAATACGATCTAACTAGTCCAATTACCTCAATATAAATAAACATTAATAATAAATCTGCTAATTTAATTGATCTAGCATCAAACATTTCTTTTACCTCTAAAATGAATGCAAATATTGTTGCAAACAAAACAAATATTACTGCTGTTAACTGAATGTTTCTGATTGTGCTATTCATTATAATTTTTTAGCATGATACTTTATAAATTTTTCAACTTTCTTTTTATTAAAGAATCTATTTTCTTCAAAAGATACTTTTTTCATAGAATAAGCTTTATTTCTACTTCTTCTAGAAACAATTATCACATTACCTTTAAAAATCTTCAGGACAACTTGTCCTACAACCAGATTTCTTTTTTTATCAATAACCTTTTGAAGCTTTAACCTTTTCTTTGAAAACCAGTAACCATTGTAGACTAGCTCAGCATAAAGAGGCATTATTCTATCTTTATTATGCATAGTATCTTTATCAAGCGTTATTGACTCCATAGCTCTATGTGCAAAATATAGAATAGTTCCACCTGGTGTTTCGTAGACTCCTCTAGATTTAATTCCAATAAATCTATTTTCAACTAAGTCAACTCTTCCAACTCCATTTTTACCACCTATTTGGTTTAATTTTTCCAGCAATCTTTCTGGTCTAAGTTTTTTTCCATTAATTGCTACTGGATCGCCATTTTTAAATTCTATTTTAATAATCGTTGGTTTATTGGGAGTTTTTTCTAGTGGATTTGTTCTTTGAAAAATAAATTCTGGAGCAGAATTTTTTGGGTCCTCAAGAACTTTACCTTCTGTAGATGTGTGAAAAATATTATCATCAATTGAAAATGGAGGAGCTCCCTTTTTATCTTTTGGTATACTAATATTATTTATTTTTGCGTACTTAATTAAATCTGTTCTTGATTGAAGCTTCCATTCTCTCCATGGAGCAATTACTTTAATTTTTTTTCCAAAATATGCATAAGCTAGTTCAAATCTGACTTGATCATTCCCTTTTCCAGTTGATCCATGAGAGACAGCAAAAGCACCAAATTTTTTTGCAATTGCTATTTGTCTTTTTCCTATTAGAGGTCTTGCTATTGATGTTCCTAACAAATAACTTCCTTCGTAGAGCGCATGGGCTCTTACCATAGGAAAAATATAATCTTTAACAAAAATATTTTTTAGATCTTCTATAATTATTTTGTTTACACCTAAACTTTTTGCATTATTAATTATCTTTTTTTTATCAATTACCTGTCCAATGTCTGCAGTATAAGCTATCACTTCTGCTCTATAATTTTTTTGCAGCCACCTAAGAATTATTGAAGTATCTAATCCACCCGAGTAGGCTAATACAATTTTTTTCATTAAGAGCAAGTTTTCTTTGCTGTATTATAAGCTTTTGTGAATCCCATCATAGAGTAATGATCAGTAGTTTCTGCGCCATCCATAGTGTTAGCAATTATCATAAGATTAGTTGCCCTTTTCATTGTTTTAATAAAATTTTTTTCTTCTTTTTCATCTAATAGCCAAGCAAAATTATTTTGAGAAAAAAAAGAATATCTTTTTTTTCCAGACTTTGCAGAGACGGTGGAAGTTTTATAAGAATGTCCACTAGTAACACTTATTTCATCTTTTACATTTTCATTGGGTCTAAAAGTAACGAATATTCTGGAGTCTTTTCTTTTAATGGAGCTAGGGGCTCTTTTAATTGGTTTGGTTTGAGCAAAACAAATTTTTCCCTTATCAGTATCCATACTAAAACTTTCCCAATTCTTATATTTTCCTGTTGATTTAGGTGTATTCGCATTAGCTGCTAATGCAAAAAATAAAGAAAAAATAATTATTAAATTTTTTAAGCTCATATCCTTACTTTTTAATACTAAAAAATATTTATTTCAATGGCTTCAATTAAGGTGAGGGATTAGGATTATTGTTATGTATTAAATTAATTTTATCCATTATTTCTTCTGAAAGTTCAATTTTGATACTTTCAATGTTCTCTTTTAACTGATCCAAGGTAGTAGCACCTATGATATTGCTAGTAACAAAAGGTCGAGAATTAACAAAAGCTTGCGCCAATTGAACCATAGTCATGTTGTATTCTTTAGCCAAGCTATAATATTCATCATAAGCTTTCATTGCCAAAGGATTTATCATTCTTTCCCAGCCCTTAAATAAAGTCAATCTAGAATTTTTTGGCATTTTCCCGTTTCTGTATTTACCTGATAAGGCTCCTGCAGCTAAAGGGTAGTAAACTAATAAACCACATTTTTCTCTAATTGAAATTTCTGACATTCCAATTTCGTAAGTCCTATTAACCAAACTATATGGATTTTGCACAGACATCATTCTTGGAAGATTTTTATTTTTTGAAAGCTCTAAATATCTTGATAACCCATACGGAGTTTCATTAGACATCCCGATATATCTAATTTTTCCATTCTTGATAAATTTTTCTAATGCCCTAAGAACTTGCTCAAAATCATTCCATTCACTCTCTTCTTTATTTATCTCATATTCTCTTCTACCAAAACAATTAGTAGATCTTTCAGGCCAATGTAATTGATATAAATCTATATAATCTGTCTTTAATCTTTTTAAACTTCCATCAATAGCCTCACCAATATTTTTTTCATTATAATTATTTTTTCCTCCTCTTATCCATTCACAACGAGGCCCAGCTACTTTAGATGCTAAAATAATTTTCTCTCTATTTTTTCTTTTTTCAAACCAATTTCCAATCATTATCTCAGTTTTTCCATAAGACTCTGCAGTTGGAGGAACTGAATAAATTTCAGCTGTATCAAAAAAGTTAATCCCTTGATCCATTGAATAGTCCATTTGTTGAAATGCATCTTTTTCAGAATTTTGTGTGCCCCAAGTCATTGTTCCAAGGCAAATTAAGCTCACATCTAGGTCAGAATTTCCAAGTTTCTTAAATTTCATAAAAATGTAATATCTATTGTAGTTTTTTAGATGAATTTTTATCTATTGAAAAGAAATTAAAAATATTTATATTGTAACTATGGTACTTAACAAACAAACAGCCACATCAAAATCTTCTGTTTCAGAAGCCATTATAGACCAAGGTCTCAGAGCTTATATGCTCAGGGTTTATAATTATATGAGCTCAGCATTAGCACTTACAGGTTTTATCGCACTTTTAACCGCTAAGTTTGCGGTAGAATCTTTTGAGCCATTAATTTTATCTCCCTTAGGCAATTCGCTATACAATTCTGGATTAGCTTGGATTGTAATGTTAGCACCCTTAGGAGTAGTTATTTATATGAGTTTTGGAATAGCAAAAATGAGTGCAAGCAAAGCTCAAACTGTTTTTTGGATTTTTGCAGCATTGATGGGTTTATCACTTTCATCGATTTTTATAGCATACACAGGAGCAAGCATCACAAGAGTTTTCTTCATAACAGCTGGAACTTTTGGAGCTATGAGTATTTATGGATACACAACAAAAAGAGATTTAACTAAATTAGGCTCTTTTTTAATGATGGGCCTTATTGGAATTATAATTGCTTCTATAGTTAATATTTTTATGAAATCACCAATGATGTATTTTGTAATTTCTATTCTTGGAGTTTTAATTTTTGTTGGGCTTACTGCTTACGATACTCAAAAAATAAAAAACATGTATATGGCTAGTGATAGCGGCGAATTGATCGGCAAAAAAGCTATTATGGGAGCTTTAACATTATACCTAGATTTCATTAATTTATTTATAATGTTGTTAAGACTTTTCGGACAAAGAAGATAATCAAACAATACTACTTAATTACTGTTAAGTTATTCCAACTAGCTCTGTTTATAAGTCTTCTTAGACTTTCAGATTTTTTTATAATTTTTCCGTGTTTGTCTTTTATCAAAAATTTTTCATTTATATTACTGGGTTTTAAATTTTTTAATATTCTAAAAACCGGCTTATCCGAAGCTCTTTGATATACATCAAAAGATACTTCTTTATTCCCTGAGGACAAACCATAATCTTTCCATGACCCATTTGAAACCATTTTAGCATATAAATTTAAAATTGTACGAAGCTCTTTTTTAACAAAGAATATCTCTTTATTTTTTCTTTTAAAATTATTATTTATAATTAATTTTAAATTTTTCATATTTTGTGTTTACTAATTAAAGGTATCTGAAACGCAGTAAAAATAAAGGTTAAAGGTAAGATGCCCCAAACTTTAAAGTTTACCCATAAAGCCTCACTTTGCGTTCTCCAAACTATCTCATTTAATAAAGCTAAAAAAATAAAAAAATAAGCCCATCTGTTATTTAATTTATCCCATCCCAAATCATCCAATTGAAGCGAGGTCTGCAGAAAATATTTCAAGAAATTTTTAGCAAAAAAGAATCTTCCGATCAAAAGTACGCTTGCAAAAATTATATTTATAATTGTTGGTTTTAAATACAAAAAAATGGGATTATTAAAATACAAGCTTAATCCACCAAAAAAACTAATTATTAAACATCCGAATAAAGGAATATAAGGTATCTTTTTTTCTACAAAATATATAATCGCAACAGCTATTATTGTTGAAATGATAAGTGGAGGAATAGCTGTGCTTAAATTATTTCCACCTTTATAATAAAAAGTAAAAAAAATTAATAACGGACCAAAATCTGTAACAAATTTTAATAAAGACTTATTCACAAGCTATTTTTATCACAAATCTATTTTTTTAGAAATTTATATATTGATTTTTCTTTAAAAATTATTATCTTTTAAAAATGTCAATTAATAAAGCAAAGTTTTCAATTGGTGAAACGGTTAAGCATAGACATTTTGATTTTAGAGGGGTTATTTATGATGTTGATTTCGAGTTCAACAATTCTGAAGAATGGTATCAATCAATACCCAAAGATGTAAGACCTAGAAAAGATCAGCCTTTTTATCATCTGCTTGCAGAGAGCAAAGATGTGACTTATGAGGCCTATGTATCTGAGCAAAACTTGCTCGTAGACCAATCCAGTGAACCTGTTAAACACCCTCTTATTAATGAGATCTTTTCTGGAAAAAAGGGATCTAGCTATTTTAAGCCTTCTAACTAAACAATTATAAATCTGCCACAAATAGGACAACTTTAATTCAAATCTATGACAAAAAATCTAATTAGTTTAAATCATACCTAATTGGGAATTAACTCATACTTCTCAAACTCCCTAAATTCTCAATTAGGCCTAAATTTCATCTTCACTTAAAAACCAGATTAATGTACTTAAGCATTAATGTTTAGTTTTTTTTCAGCAAGCAATATTTATTATTTTTTAGAAAAAATAATTAAATTCATAAATTCTATATTTTTTATAGTTTTATTAATTAGTATGACTTTTGCTCTGATTTTATCTCCACCAGATTATTTACAAGGAGAAGTAGTTAGAATTATGTATGTTCATGTGCCTTCTGCCTGGATAGGGCTAGCAGTTTATTCAACCATAACACTCTTAGCAGTGTTAAATTATATTTTTAAAATTAAAAATTTTCATTTGATTAACAAGAGTCTCGCACCCATAGGTCTTTTGTTTACATGTTTAGCAGTTGTAACTGGATCTCTGTGGGGTCAGCCAACGTGGGGAACCTGGTGGGCTTGGGATGCAAGATTAACGTCAATGATAATTTTAATATTTTTTTATATATTTTATATTTTATGTTTTAAAATGATTAAGAAAACAGAAATGGCAATAAAAATATCTTCAATGGGACTTATTTTGGGGGCCATTAACTTACCCATAATAAAATATTCAGTAGACTGGTGGAATACCCTACATCAGCCTTCTAGTGTTAATTTTGATGGTTCTAGCACTATTCATTCTTCTATGCTGCTACCTTTAATGCTTATGTTATTGGTATTATTATTATACTGTGCGTTAATTTTTCTAATGAAATATAAAACAGAAATCATTAGAATAAAGAGAAAAAATATAAAAAGATTATGATCACAGACTTAATATTGATGGATGGACAAGGTTTATTTGTGTGGCTGGCTTTCGGCATTACTTTGATAGCATGTTTGATTTTTTATTTTAAAACTAGAAAAACTCTCAAAAAGTACGAAAAAGATTTTTCTGCTGAACTTGAAAGATTATCTGAAGACAGAAAACAATCTGTTTTAAAAAAATCTAAAATTGCAAGTCAAGTTTTTGCTTCACAGAATAAAACATTCTAAAGCATTTTTAAATGCTAACAAAAAAAGTTAAAAATAGGATATTATTTTTATCTCTATTCTTAACCTCATCTATAATACTTGTATATTTCATAGTAAAAATTCTCAATAATAATCTTTTATACTTTAAGACTCCAACAGATATAAACCAAAGCAAAGATATAAAAATTGGTAAGGCAATTAGATTGGGTGGCATGGTAAAAAAAGACTCTCTCTTAGTTACAGGCAATGAAATTAAATTTATAGTAACAGATTTAAAAAATGAAATTATTGTAAGTTACAGAGGGACCGTCCCTAATTTATTTGCAGAAGAAAAAGGAGTTGTCGCAGAAGGCACATTAAAAGATAAAAAATATTTTATTGCTGATAGAATTTTAGCAAAACATGATGAAAATTATATGCCCCCGGAACTCGGAGAAGTATTAAAAAAAAATGTTAAGTAATGTTGGAAATGGACTAGTTATTTTTAACGTCTTGCTTGGCGTAGTAATAATTTATTATTCTTTAAGTCATTTAAAAAATGAAAAAAAATTAATTATATCTAAAAATATTTATAGTCTATCCCTAGTTCAGTGTATATTTTCAATATTAAGTTTCTTAATATTAATTTTTGCATTTGTGATTTCAGATTTTTCTTTAATCACTGTTTATCAACACTCACATACTCTCAAGCCATTATTCTACAAAATTTCGGGTTCGTGGGGAAATCATGAAGGAAGTCTCTTACTTTGGATAAATGTTCTTATAATTTTTTCTTATTTTTTTTTAATTTTGAATAAAGAAAGTAAGATCAATTTTAAACTTTATACTTTAATTTCTCAAAATATTTTGATTTTAGGCTTCTTGTGTTTTCTCTTATTTAACTCAAATCCTTTCAGTCTAATTTATCCAGAACCAAAAGAGGGCCTCGGACTAAATCCAATTTTACAAGATCCTGCATTAGCTATTCACCCTCCACTTTTGTACATAGGGTTTGTTGGATCATCTATTTATTTTTCAGCTGCTATTTCATCACTCGTAAGTGGCTTTAAAGGAAAAAAATTCGCTCAATCTATCAAGCCTTGGATAATAATTACTTGGAGTTTCCAAACTTTAGGCATCACAGTAGGCTCCATATGGGCCTATTATGAACTAGGTTGGGGAGGCTTTTGGTTTTGGGATCCTGTTGAAAATGTTTCTTTAATGCCTTGGTTTGTTATGACAGCTTTATTACATTCAGTTACAGTTTTGGAAAAAAGAGACTCACTTTATTCCTGGGTAATTATTTTATCACTATTAACATTTACACTAAGTGTTACTGGAACATTTTTAGTTCGGTCAGGTATTTTTAATTCAGTCCATACTTTTGCAAACGATCCTTCAAGAGGAGTCTATTTATTAGCACTTCTATCTTTAATGGTTTTTTCAGCACTAACAATATTTTTAAAAGAAAACAAAAGAGAAAAATATGATTTTAATATAAAAAGCAAAGAAACGTTTTTGTTAACTAATAATTGGCTAATGATGTTTTATCTTGCAACGGTTTTGGTAGGAACAGTTTATCCTATTTTTATTGAAGTTATAAACCAAACTAAAATTTCAGTAGGCCCACCTTATTATAATATTGTATTAGTACCCTTGGTTATACCTCTTTTAATCCTTATGGCGTTAGGTCCAAATATAAAATGGATAAAAGGGAATTTTAATAACTTTACACAACTGTTCCTCATCCTTGGAATAGCTATATTTTTGAATTTATTAATTAACTATTTTTTTAATAGTAAAAGTTTACTCTCAAATTTTATATTAATTTCTTCTATCTTTTTAATCTTTTATTCAATAATAGACCTGATTAAGTTTTATAAAATAAAATCTTTACAAAGTTCATCTAGAATTATTTCTCATCTTGGATTTGGCCTTCTGATCTTTTTTATAGGTATTAACCATAACTTTTCTACAGAAGAGGATTTTAATCTTAAAGTTGGAGATAAAAAACAATTTAATAATTATACAATAAATTTTTTATCACTGAAGCTAGAGAAAAGAGAAAATTATGAATCAATAGTTGGTTTATTTAAAATTTCTGATTTAAAAAAAATTGTTAACGAAGAACTTAAGCCTGAAATAAGAATATATAGCCAGCCAAAAACTATGACACACGAGACTTCAATTAAAACTAAATTAACACATGATTTGTATCTCACTATGAGTAACGTAGATCAATCTGATTTGTATAACATTAAGTTTCAAAAAAAACCTTTCATGATATGGATATGGATCTCAGCTTTTGTAATATCATTTGGAGGTTTTATGAGATTTTATAAAAAAGATTAATAAAATGAAAAAAATTATCTATTATATTTTTCCAGTATTTGTTTTATTTATATTTTTTTTGAGTTTAAATAAAGAAAATCAATATGATACTAAAGCGTTAGTTGGAAAAAAAATTATAAATTTTGAAATAAACTCTTTAAAAAATAAACATAAAATTACAAATAACGATCTAATTAAAAATAATTATACATTAATTAATTTTTGGGCTTCCTGGTGTGGTCCTTGCCGAAAAGAGCACAAGTATTTATTGATGTTAAAAAACAAAAATAATCTAAAAATACTTGGTATAAATTTTAAAGACAATAAAAAAAATGCTGAAAAGTTTTTAAATAATCTTAAAAATCCATACACCTACTTAGGAACGGATCCCGATGGAAAAGTTTCTGTCAATTTTGGTATCTATGGTATACCTGAAAGTATTTTAGTTAATAAAGAACAATTAGTTTTAAAAAAATATATTGGTCCTCTCAATCAGAAAGATTATAGAGAAATCTCTAAAATAATAAAATAATTTATGAAAAAAAAATTTTTAACTTCAATCTTTTTTCTTTTGTACACTTTTCATCTCGCGTCAGATGAATTTACAAATCAAGAAATAGAAATATTTAAAAATTTAAGATGTTTAATATGCCAAGGACAATCTGTAGCCGATTCAAACTCTGATTTTGCCCAAACAATAAAATTGGTGGTTAGAGATCAACTTAGTGAAGATAAATCTGAAAAGGAAATTTATAATTTTTTAATAAGCAAGTATGGAGAATGGATAGTATATAAACCAAAAGTAAATAAAAAAAATTTTTTATTGTGGTTTTTGCCTTACTTAATTTTAGGCTTAGGGGGTGTAATTATTTTTTCAATAGTTAAAAAAAGAGGAAAGATAAGGACTTATTGAAGGTGTACTTTTTCCAATTTAGATAGTATTTTTTAAAAATGAAAATTAAAAGTTTTTTATTTATTTTTATATTAACCTTGGGATTATCCAAATCCTTTGCCGGCGAAAAGAATGGAACAGATATATCCTTCTACACTGGTATTTTTGACACAACAGACCAAGTCGGGGATGATGAAACTAACCTTTTTGGTCTAGAGCATAGAAATCCAGATTTATTTAGAAATAGTTTTATTGGAAAATTAGCTCCGGTAACAGGAGCTTTTGTTACACAAAAGGGCGCCTCATATTTGTATACAGGTGTCGAAGCACAATACAATCTTGGTTTAGTAAACGTGATTCCAAGTTTTGCACCAGGATATTACAGGCAAGGTGATGGAAAAGATCTCGGAAATGTCCTTGAGTTTAAAAGTGAAGTAAAAATTGATTTTCAATTATTTGAAAATTCTAAGCTTGGATACAGTTATAGCCATATTTCTAATAATGACTGGGGTACAGTAAACCCAGGTACTGACAATCAGTCACTAATTTTTTCAAAAAATTTTTAATAAATGTCATTGAACCGTTGCTATAACGTCAGCGACTTTAGAAAATTAGCTAAAAAGAATCTACCTTCCCCTATTTTTCACTATATTGATGGTGGTTCAGATGACGAATCAACTTTAAAAAGAAATACTGAATCTTTTTCAAACTGTGATTTAGTGCCGAACATTTTAGCTAGCGTCGGTGAACCTGATCTTTCAACCACTGTTCTTGGAAAAAAAATTGATATGCCTTTATTTTTATCTCCAGTCGCAATGCAAAGACTTTTTCATTATGAAGGTGATAAGGCTAGTGCTAGAGCTGCAGAAAAATTTGGAACTTTTTATAGCATGTCAACCATGGCAAATTCTACTATCGAAGAAATTTCAAATATTTCTGGAGGACCAAAGATGTTTCAAATATATATACATAAAATTAAAGGCTTAACTGACAACCTAATAGATAGATGTAAAGGTTCTGGCTTTAATGCAATGTGTCTCACGGTAGATACTGTAACGGCAGGTAACCGTGAAAGAGATCATAAATGGGGTTTTACCACACCACCTAAACTTACTTTAAAAAGTATTTTAGGTTTTATGATGCGCCCTAAGTGGACATTCAATTATCTAACTCACGACAAATTTCAGTTAGCTAATGTTACGAATTTTACAAAAAAAGGAACTAGTATAGCTAAAGGTGTGATGGAATATATTAATGAACAGTATGACCCAGCTATGAGTTGGAAAGATGCAGAATATTGCATTAAAAGATGGGGCGGTCCTTTTGCTATCAAAGGATTAATGTCGGTATCAGACGCAAAACGCGCTGTTGATATTGGAGCATCTGCTATTATGCTTTCAAATCATGGTGGTAGACAGTTAGACGGATCAAGATCGCCTTTTGATCAGCTTCCAGCAATAGTAGATGCAGTAGGAGGAAAAGTTGAGATTATAGTGGATGGAGGAATTAGAAGAGGCACACATGTCTTAAAAGCTTTATCTTTAGGAGCAACGGCCTGTAGCTTTGGAAAAGCTTTTCTTTACGCTTTAAGTGCAGGAGGACAAAAAGGTGTAGAAATGCTGCTCAAGAGAATGAAAGATGAAATTACTAGAGATATGATTTTACTAGGAAAAAAAAACATAAAAGAATTAAGCCGAGACAATATTGCATACCGGTAATGCAAAATATAATAATATTTTAAATTGAAAAATTTAAATAATGAATATAATTTAAGTTATGGAATTTGCTAAAAATCTTGAAAGACTTGGAACAGAAACGGCTTTTGCTGTTTTAGCAGAAGCTAAGAAACTTGAAGCAGATGGTAAAGAAATGATTCATTTAAGTTTAGGCCAACCCGACTTCAAAACACCCCAACATATTGTTGACGCAGCCAAGAAAGCCTTAGACGATGGCCATCATGGTTATGTTATGTCAAACGGTATTTTAGAGTGCAGACAAGCAGTAACTAGAAAAATAAAAAAACTTTATAAAGCTGATATTGATCCTGAAAGAATCATCATTATGCCTGGAGGTAAACCCACAATGTATTATGCTATATCATGTTATGGAGAACCTGGTGCCGAAATAATTCACCCAACACCAGCATTTCCAATTTATGAGTCTATGATTAATTACACAGGTTCAAAAGCTGTACCATATGATTTACTTGAAGATAAAGATTTAAAATTTGATCCAGAAAAAGTTTTATCTTTAATAACCGATAAGACTAGACTATTAATTTTGATTAACCCAAACAATCCAACTGGAAGTTTTGTAGAAAAGTCTGCTATAGATTATTTAGCAGAGGGTTTAAAAAAACATCCGCATGTAACAATCCTTAGCGATGAAATTTATAGTAGACAAATATTTGACGGCAAAGAAATGCCATCATTTTTTAATTATCCAGAATTAAGAGAAAGACTTATAGTATTAGAGGGATGGAGCAAGGCTTATTCTATGACTGGATGGAGATTAGGTTGGAGTTTTTGGCCAAAACAATTAGTAAGTCATATTAATAAACTTTTAGTTAATAGTGTATCTTGTGTAAATGCTGCGGCACAATTTGCAGGTATAGCAGCTCTAGACGGACCAGATGACTCTATTAACATGATGATGGAAAAATTTACTCAAAGAAGAGACTTAATTCATAAGTTACTAAATAATCTTCCCGGGGTTAAATGTAGTTTGCCAGGAGGTGCTTTTTACGCATTTCCAAACGTGAAAGAAACAGGAATGACTGGTTCAGAATTTTCAAAGAAATGCATGCATGAAGCAGGTGTAGCTATAGTTCCAGGAACTGCTTTTGGTCAAACAGCCAATGATTATGTAAGATTTAGCTTTGCTGCTTCACAAGATAATATTAAAAAAGCTATTGAAAAAATTGGTAAAATTTTGAGATAAGACATTAAACCCTTTTGACCTACTACTATTAAAATTGTAGAGTTAACTCATGACAAGTTTGCAAATGCCAAAAGTTCAAAAATCAATAATCTCTAATAGAGATAAGATTGTTTTTGAAATGAAAAAAATTCTTAAAAAGGAAAATGTTTTATCTCATGAAGATGAAATTAGACCTTATGAGACAGACGCCCTAACAGCCTATAGACAAAAACCTTTGCTTGTCGTCTTGCCCGAAACAATTGAAGAAGTCAGTAAAGTTTTAAAATATTGTAATGAGAACAAAATAAAAGTAGTCCCTAGAGGGGCGGGGACGGGACTTACTGGAGCTTCCTTACCTCTTGCGGATAGCATTTTAGTAAGTATGGGAAAATTTAACAAAATATTAGAAATTGATTATACAAACAAATGTGTAGTTGCTCAGCCCTGTGTTACAAATTTATCCATCACTCGAGCTGTTCAGGATAATAACTTTTACTACGCTCCTGATCCCTCAAGCCAAATTGCTTGTTCAATAGGAGGAAATGTTTCTACAAACTCTGGGGGAGTTCATTCTTTAAAGTATGGAGCAACAACAAATAATTTATTGGGCATACAAATCGTTCTAATGGACGGAACGATAGTTAGATTTGGCGGCAAAACTCTAGATGCCGAAGGATATGACTTTTTAGGTTTGATGACTGGCTCAGAAGGTTTACTCGGGGTAATTACTGAAGTTACAGTAAAAATATTAAAGACCCCTGAAAATATAAAGGCTGCATTAGTAGGATTTCCAAGTATTGAAGATGCAGGTAATTGTGTTTCTGAGATAATAGCAAAAGGAATAATACCGGCAGGAATGGAAATAATGGACAAAGCATTAACGAAAGCTACAAATGATTTTTCTAAAGCAGGTTATCCAACTGATGCGGAAGCGATGATGATAATCGAGCTAGATGGAACAGAGTCGGAAGTTTCTGAACTAATTCAAAAAATTGAATTAATAGCAAAAAAAAATAATTGTTCGAGTATAAAAATTAATAAATCAAACGAAGAAAGATTAAAATTTTGGGCAGGTCGAAAAGCTGCTTTCCCTGCTTGTGGGGTTTTAGCTCCCGACTATTTATGCATGGATGGTTCAATACCAAGAGGAAAATTAGCTGAAGTTCTAAAAGAAATTAATAGATTGTCAAAGAAATATAATTTACCTGTAGCTAATGCATTCCACGCAGGTGATGGGAATCTTCATCCTTTAATAATGTTTGATGCAAATGATAAAGAGTCTTTAAGAAAAACAGAAGAATTTGGTGCAGAAATTTTAAAATATTGCGTGAAAGTTGGAGGAGCTCTAACAGGTGAACATGGTGTTGGAATAGAAAAAAGAGAATTAATGTGCGAAGCATTTAATGACAATGATATCCAACAACAATTAAATATTAAAGTTGCCTTAGATCCCAACTCTTTATTAAATCCAGGAAAAGTTTATCCAATATTAAGAAAATGCGCCGAGGAAGGAAGAGTCCATGTCCATGGAGGAAAAACAAAATTCCCAGACTTACCAAGATTTTAGTCAGGCAATATTTAAACCCAGCACAGAAAGTGAAATCTCTTATATAGTCAGAGAATGCTTTAAAAAAGGAGTACCACTAGAAATCAATGGATCAAGATCAAAAAGTAAAATCGGAAGAAATTTTCAAGCAGAAAAAACTTTAGACTTATCTAATTATTCTGGAATTATAGAATACAAACCAGAAGAACTATATATTAAAGCAAAGTCTGGAACTTCATTAGAAATAATCAACAATTTATTAGAAAAAAACAATCAACAATTAGCTTTTGAACCGATAGATTTCGGTTTTATTTTTTCAGGTAAAAAAAATTTAGGAACTATAGGGGGTGTGATGGCTTGTAATTTTGCTGGACCAAGAAGATTTAAGGTTGGTAGCGTAAGAGACCATGTTTTAGGATTCAAAGGCATAAATGGAAAAGGAGAAATAATAAAGTCTGGTGGAACTGTGGTAAAAAATGTAACTGGATATGATTTAAGTAAAATTTTGTCAGGATCATTTGGTACTCTTTGTATTTTGTCTGAAATTTCAATTAAGGTTTTACCTAAACAACCTTGTAATAAAACTTTAGTTATTGACAATCCTCACTTAAAGAAAGCGATTGAATATTTAAATAAAGCATTATCTTCATCCTCAGATGTTTCTGGAGGCGCATTCTATCCAGAAATATTTAGGAATTACTTCTCATTAAATGATTTGACAATCAAAGGAGCTTTAACTGCTATAAGAGTAGAAGGCCCTCAAAATTCCGTAGACCAAAGATTAGATAAATTAAAGAAGGAACTAAAAGTTAATACTAATGAGATTTCAGTTTTAGAAACTCAGCAATCTAACCTTTTTTGGAAAAATACACAAAATTTATCTGTGTTTTCAAACCTAAGAAATAATTTACTACGAGTAGTTGTACCCCCAAGTAATACATTTGATCTTTTGCAAAAAATAAAAAAATACCAAATAAATTATTTTATTGATTGGGGAGGGAATTTGATTTGGGTAGAAATTGAAAAAATTAGTTTAAAAATACTTAAAGAAATCAATGAAATTGTAAAGTTATCGCAAGGCTACATGACGGTTATAAAAATAGAAGATCATTTAAAAGCACAGGTTGATATTTTTGCAATTGATCCTATAAAATATAAAATATCTGAAAAAATAAAAAAAAGTTTTGATCCAAAAAGGATTTTGAATCCTGGAAAAATGTATATAGGTATTTAATGCAAACAACATTTACAGAGTCGCAATTAAAAAATAAAGAAAACAAATCTAGCGAAAAGATTATTAGAAAATGTGTTCATTGTGGAATGTGCAATGCTACTTGCCCTACCTATCAGATAATTGGTGATGAACTTGATGGACCAAGAGGAAGAATTTATTTGATAAAAGATATGCTGGAAAACAATAAGCCCGCAAACGCAAAAATCGTAAAGCATATTGATCGTTGTCTGTCCTGCTATGCTTGTATGACGACATGTCCATCCGGAGTAAACTATATGCATCTAATAGACCACGGAAGAAACCATGTAGAAGAAACTTATAAAAGACCTTTTTTAGAGAAAACTTTTAGATCACTATTGTCTTTTATTTTGCCTAACCCTAAAATTTTTAGATTTTTAGCTCATCTCTCTAAGCCAATAAAACTAATTAGCTTCGTTATGCCAAGCTTTATAAAAAACTCGTTGAAGTTAATGCCCTTCAATTTACCGAGCACAAAACTTCCAGATCAAAAAAATTATCTATCAAGCCAAAAAAAAAAGATGGCAAGGGTTGCTCTTCTAACAGGCTGCGTACAAAGAGTTATTTCACCTGAAATAAATGAGGCTACAATTAGATTGCTAAACAGACACGGTGTTGACGTTACAGTGCTTCCAGAAATTACTTGTTGTGGTTCACTAAATCACCATTTAGGAAAAAAAGAATTGGCACACAAATCTTTTGTCAATAATATTAATGCTTGGCATAATGAATATTTAAAAAATGGTTTAGACGCAATCATAAGCAACACTTCTGGATGCGGAACTACCTTGAAAGATTATGAGTTTATATTTAGAAATGATGAGAAGATGAAAAAAAAAGCTAAAAAAGTTTCAGAATTAACAAAAGATATTAGTGAGTATTTAAGTCAAAATTTAAAATTAAAATTTAAAGAAGAAAAGAATAAATATAAAATTGCTTATCACTCCCCATGCTCGATGCAGCACGGTCAAAAAGTTCACCAAGAGCCCATCGATCTAATTAAAAAAACTGGCAATGAAGTTCTAGAAATACCAGATGGTCATATTTGCTGTGGATCAGCTGGCACTTATAATATTTTACAACAAAAATTAGCTAACTCATTACTAAAAGAAAAAATAAAAAATATTAAAAAAATATCCCCAGACTTTATTTCTACCGGTAATATTGGCTGCATGACTCAAATATCTTCGGGAACATCAATTCCCATAATTCATACTGTAGAAGTTATAGACTGGCTTACTGGGGGTCCGAAACCGTATAAATTAAAAAATATTTGAAATGAAAAAAATACTAGTTACAAGAAAACTTTTAAGAGAAAACGAAGATAGAATTTCTAAACTTTGGGAAGTAAAATTAAATTTAAATGATGAAATTTATTCTTCTCAAAAAATTATTCAATTAAGTAAAGGTTGTGACGGAATCTTGAGCTCTATAACAGACAAAATTGATAAAGAAGTTATAGATGCATTACCAGAATCAGTAAAAATTATATCTAATTTTGCTGTTGGCTTTGGAAATATTGATACGAAAGCAGCAAAAAAAAGAAACATCATCGTCACAAACACTCCAGATGTATTAACAGATGCAACAGCTGAGATAGCAATGTTGTTAATTCTCGGAGCCGCTAGGAGAGCCAATGAAGGAATTAATTATGCAAAAAATCAAAATTGGAAATGGTCAGCTGATTTTTTAATTGGCAAACAGCTTACTGGTTCAAAGCTTGGTATCTTAGGAATGGGAAGAATTGGACGAGCATTATCAAAAATAGCTAAAGCTTTTGGAATGGAAGTGCATTACAGAAATAGATCTAGACTAAGTCCTGAGCAAGAAAAAGGATCAATTTATCACGAAAGTATAAAAAGCTTATTTTCTGTTTCAGATTTTTTATCAATTTGTTGTCCTGCAACCAAAGAAACTGAAAATATTATTAACAAAGAAACTTTAGAGTACTTCCCAAAAGGTGCCATTATAACTAATGTTGCTAGAGGTGACATGATAGATGATGAAGCGATGATACAAGCTTTAAATAATAGAAAAATATACGCTGTAGGTCTTGATGTTTACAAGGGAGAACCCAAGATTCATCCTGGATATTTGACCCAACAAACAGCTTTTATTTTACCTCACCTAGGAAGTGCTACTAAAAAAACCAGACTCGCAATGGGAAATTTAGCTATAGATAATATGGAAAGTTTTTTTAAAATAGGAAAGTGCAAAAATACAGTAAATTAATTCAATCTGAGATTGCAAAATATACAAATAATTTGAGACTCTTTCAAAAGTTTGTGCTTAAATAATTCAATTATTAAATATAAAGGGGGACGTATGTCTAAAAAAATAAAAGGAGTTAAGACTCCTTCAAGACGTAAGTTCTTTAAAGTAGCTGCAGCAACAGGTGCTGCGGCGGCAGCAACAGTAGCAATGCCGAACGTTGCTTTTGGTGCTCCTAAAACTTTAAAGATGCAAGCAGCTTGGCCATCAGGAGCGAATATATTCTTCGAAATGGCTGGAGACTATGCAAAAATGGTTAGCGACATGTCAGGTGGAGAACTTAAAATTGATCTTCAACCAGTCGGTTCAGTTGTAAAAACTGGAGAGATAGGACAAGCAGTAAGTTCAGGTGTACTAGATATGGGACACTGGGTAACTGCATACTGGTATGGTAAAAATGCTGCCGCTTCA
>MDTB01126401.1_pt1 | contig 33326 bp, 28 predicted proteins | sample 811161 | NCBI WGS metagenome assembly MDTB01 (sample SAMN05326650, study PRJNA326480) | marine metagenome | isolation source: seawater | place: Mediterranean Sea | collected 2009 | reverse complement strand
TACCCGATAGCTCGTTCTGCAATTTCTGTTCTGCCATTCGGATCGCATCGTCACGATTGGCATGCAGCAACGGACGAACCAGTTCATTGGGTACCTGATCGGGAGAATCCGCAGCACTCTGGGCCCCAGTTTGAGTTTCTGTTTGTGCCTCTTTTTGAGTCTTCTTTTGAGTTTTGGAAGGCACCAGTCCATCTAATGCACCGCAGTCAGTCAACGCATCGAGCGAGCGCTTGTTGATCTTTCGGCCGTCCACGCGCTGACACAGATCGAACAACGTACTGAATCTGCCGTCCTGCTCACGGCTCTCGACCAGCGCTTCAATGGCACCCTCTCCGAGCCCCTTGATGGCGCCCAGACCGTAAACGATCCGATCATTCGCCGAGGCATAGAACCGATATTCGCCACTGTTGATATCAGGGGCCGCGACCTCAATATCCAACTCGCGACGGCATTCCTCGATATTCGTCACGACCTTGTCGGTGGTGTGCATGTCTGCGGACATCACGGCCGCCATGAATTCAGCCGGGTAATAGTGTTTCAGCCAGGCGGTCTGATAGGCCACCAATGCATACGCCACTGAGTGGGGTTTGTTGAAGCCATAACCCGCAAACTTCGCCATCAGGTCGAAAATGTGATTCGCCTGAGCACCATCGACACCCCTGCCAACCGCCCCGTTCACGAACGTCTCGCGCTGCTTGTCCATTTCCTCCTGCTTTTTCTTACCCATCGCCTTTCGCAGGATGTCGGCCGCCGCGAGAGAGTATCCGGCCAGAATCTGCGCAATCTTCATGACCTGTTCCTGGTACAACATTACACCGTAGGTCTCTTCCAGGACAGGTTTCAGGTCAGGGTGCAGGTAGTCGACTTCCTCGACACCATGCTTTCGATTGATAAAGCTGTCAGCAAGTTGCATGGGGCCCGGTCGGAACAATGCAACCAGCGCCACGATGTCGGCAAAACGATTCGGTTTGACCTTCTTCATCAGGTCTTTCATACCCCGGGATTCCAACTGGAAAACGGCGGTGGTTTTCGCTTTGCACAGATCGTCGTAAATCAGCGGATCTTGCAGGGGAATGGCATCGATATCGATATCGACCCCATGGCGTTCAAAGATTGCTTTCACCGCATTATCGATGATGGTCAATGTCCGCAGACCAAGAAAGTCAAACTTCACCAGACCGACTTGCTCGACATCGATCATGTTGAGCTGGGTCATCAGGTTGCCGCCGGTTTCATCACAGTAAACAGGGCTATAGTCCGTGATCTGTGTCGGCGCAATGACGACGCCACCGGCATGTTTGCCAACGTTTCGGGTCAGGCCTTCCAGTTTGAAAGCCATCTCCATGATTTCATCCGCATCCTCATTGCTGGAGATAAACTCCTTGAGCCTGGGCTCCTCTTCGAGCGCCTTGGTGAGCGTCATTCCCGGTTCAAAAGGAATCATTTTGGAAAGACGGTCAGCCAGGCCGTAGGGCTTTCCCTGCACTCTGGCAACGTCTCTCACGACAGCCTTCGCAGCCATGGTCCCGAAGGTGATGATCTGCGAAACCGAATCCCGTCCATAACGCTCGGACACGTGTGCAATCACTTCATCCCGGCGCTCCATGCAGAAATCAATGTCGAAGTCTGGCAGCGACACACGTTCGGGGTTCAGAAACCTCTCAAACAGGAGGTCATATTCGAGGGGGTCGATATTGGTGATCTGCAATGAGTACGCGACCAGTGACCCGGCTCCTGACCCACGTCCAGGCCCGACGGGGATTCCGTTTTCCTTTGCCCACTGAATGAACTCCATCACGATGAGAAAATACCCCGGGAAGCCCATCTTGTTGATGACCGACAGCTCGTACTCCAGGCGCTCGTCGTAGGCAGCCTGAAATTCAGTCATGTCCTCAACATCTTTCGAGGCAGAGAGTTTTTGCAGTCGCATGTTCAATCCCTGACGAGAGACCTCGCTCAGGTATTCCTCAATGGTCTTACCCTTCGGGATGGGATAGTCCGGCAGGTAGTAGTTGCCCAGATCAATATCCACATTGCAGCGGCGTGCAATTTCCACCGTGTTTTCGATCGCTTCGGGGATATCCGAAAACAGCGCGATCATTTCCTCCGGTGTCTTAAGGTACTGTTCTTCGCTATGACGGCGCTCTCGCCGCGGATCGTCTAGGGTTCGACCGCCATGGATACAGGTACGTGCCTCATGAGCTTCAAATTCATCCCGATACAGGAACACAACGTCGTTGGTGGCAACGACGGGACAGTCTGTCGCCTGTGCCAACTCTACCGCCAGGTGCAGATAGTCCTCTTCACCCGCTCTGAAAGTCCTCTGCAGTTCCAGATAAAAACTGTTCGGGAACACACTCATCCATTGCACCAGCAGTGTGCTGGCCAGCCCCCGGTTCCCGGCAAGCAGTGCCTTACCCACGTCGCCATGCATTCCACCAGACAGCGCAATCAGGCCTTCTGATGCCTCGCTGACCCAGTCGCGCTGCAGACGAACGCCATCCCCCTGCTGACCTTCAAGATATGCACGTGAGACGAGATCCGAAAGGTTCCGGTAGCCCGTTTCGTTACGTGCGATCAGAGTCAGGGCCGAGACATCCGTACCATGCTGCACCATGACATCGGTTGCGACGATGGGTTTGAGACCCTGCTCTACGGCCGCGTGCTGCAATTTGACCAGCGCAAAGAGATTACAACGATCCGAGACCGCTACCGCCGGCATGCCCGCGTCTGCAACCGCACGTGCCAACGGCTCAATACGGACCATTCCGTCGCTCAGGGAGAACTCCGAGTGCACACGAAGATGCACAAAGGACGGGTTCACTGCGGGTTCACTTTGAAGCATCGGAGCTCCAATTCGAAATCAGTTGGCCGTGATTCATTAGAGGCATGGTCAGACAACGGGAATCAAACAATGAGAGAGCTACCTCAGCAGATCATTCTCCAGAAGACGCCCCTAGTCTGCCACAGCCGGTCCAACCGGGTCGACCAAAGACGACGGTTCAGGCCCGAATTGTGAATCTGGCTCGCGCGCGTCTTTCTCAGTGGACGCAAACAGGTCCCCTTGACGGCACGGCGCAAAAGACATCCGGTGCACCGGTGTGGGCCCCAGCCGCCTCAGTACTGTCAGGTGTTCCGAAGTCGGGTAACCCTTGTGGCGAGCAAACCCGTACTCCGGGTACAGGCCATCGAGTTTAACCATCGCCTCGTCACGTGCGACCTTCGCAATGATCGATGCTGCAGCAATCGACGTCACCTTGTCGTCCCCACCAATCACGTAGGCAGCCGGACGCGGCAGATCAGGTACCCGGTTACCATCGACGAGCACAGAATCCGGTGGTACCGACAAACCAGAGACTGCGCGTTTCATCGCAAGCATCGATGCCCACAGAATGTTGAGGCGATCTATTTCATCAACGCTGGCTTCAGCCACACAGAACGCCACGGCTCTGGCGCGAATCTCCTCATCCAGTTCCACTCTCTTTTTGGCTGTCAGCACCTTTGAATCACGTAAACCCGGAATCGGATCAAAGGGATTCAGGACTACCGCCGCTGCAAAGACCGCACCTGCAAGCGGACCACGTCCTACCTCATCAACACCTGCAACATTTTCAGTGCGGTACATAATCGTTGTCATCCATCGCGTGACTTTCCTAGGGCCGAATCAGTGCCAAGACAGCGTCCGCCGCACGTCCACCCGCATCCTGACGCAGTTGGGCATGAATGCGCCCGAACTCGGCCAGCAGCTCGCCTGGGTCTCGTATCAGTTCCGCTTCGACAGCCTCTGCCAACCGCTCAGGCGTCGCCGACTTCTGTATCAATTCCGGCACCAATGTCCTTCCCGCCAGGATATTGGGCAACGCAAAGTGATCGATCTTCATCATCCGTGACACCAACGCATACGTCGCGGCACCCAGCCGATAGGACATCACCATGGGTTTGCGCAAAAGCATGGCCTCCAATGTGGCCGTGCCACCATTCGCGAGCACCACGTGACTGGCAGACATACTCTGAAGTGCATCGTTGTTCACCGAGACCCGCATGTTGACCCGAAGTCTCTCCACCATAGACTCGATCTGCTCACGCCGGCGCTGATTCGCGGCAGGAATGAGGAACTGCACGGGTTTGTCCAGGTTTGTCTGCAAGAGAGTCGCCGCTTCGAGAAAGTCCATACCGGAAGTCGCAACTTCGGCACCTCGGCTCCCCGGTAACAGTGCAATTGTCAGGACCGCAGGGTCTACGCCCAGGTTCACGGCTGCCTCTCGTCTTGCCACTTCAATATTGTTGAGGGTGGCCTCAGGTGTGTCGCCATCGAGCGGTTCAATCAGGTCGGCCCGCGGGTGACCAACAAATGTGGCTCGAATGCCATGCTGTGCGTAAATCTCCGCCTCAAACGGATACAGCGTCAGCATCAGGTCCACGCTTCGTTTGATCTTCTTCAACCGGCCGGTGCGCCATGCCCAAACGGTGGGGGAAACGTAGTGAACCGTTGTGACACCTCGAGCGCGTAACAGACCCGCTAACCACAGGTTGAAGAAATTGAAATCCACACCGACAAAACAGTCCACCCCAGCTGCGAGAATTCGGTCCCTGCTGTCATATAGCGTTCTGAGAATTGATGGCAGACGCTTCAGCGGATCGACAATGCCATTGACGGATAACTCATCCGAATGGAGCCAGGCCTCCTGGCCTGCCGCGGACATCCGATCACCGCCTATCCCCACAAAACGCGAGCCTGGATAGCGCACGGAAAGCGCTTTCATCAGGGAGGCACCGAGGTTGTCACCGGAAGCCTCTCCAGCGACCAAAGCAATGTTCAGTGGATCAGGAGACTTTCTGTTCTGCACAGGTAAGGATCGAGGAGCAGACCAGCGTGTCGCCTACAAACGCTTTGCCCTGCGCCTTCATCCAGTGAGTGCGCAGGTTGATGATCTCCACTTCAAGACGAAGCTGATCGCCGGGAATAACAGAACGTTTGAATTTGGTTTTGTCTGTACCTGCAAGATAGTAGATATAGCCGTCGTCCAACGTTCGATCGCGGCTCCGAAAAGCCAGAATCCCAGCTGATTGAGCCAGGGCTTCAACGATCATCACGCCGGGAAACACCGGCGTTTCCGGGAAGTGGCCGTTAAACTGCGGTTCGTTGATCGTGATGTTCTTCATGGTCACGATACGTTGGTTCTCTTCAAACTCTAGAACGCGATCAACCAGCAGAAACGGGTAGCGATGCGGCAGGTATTTCCATATATCAGTTACTTCCATGCACACATGCCTACTCTAGTCACCTTTTCCTGTCCCGAGACCATCTTCACCCTTGCCGCCGACGTCGGATTCCAGTCTGCGCACGCGCTTTAACAGCCCATCAATACGCCTGATCCCTGCCACGGCGCGTCTCCACCTGTTGCTGGGCATAAGTCCGGTTCCGGAAGAGTAACGTCCACTCTCGGTGATCGACTGACTCACCAGTGTCATGGCCGTGATCTCCACCCGATCACAGATTTCTATGTTATCAATGATACCTACTGCGCCACCAATCAAACAGAACGATCCGATGCGTGTAGTCCCCGCAATCGCGGTACAACCAGAAATCGCTGTTTGACTGCCAATGCGAGTGCCATGACCGACCTGCACCTGGTTGTCCAGTTTTGAACCATCACCTATTTCGGTGTCATTCAGTGCACCACGATCAACAGTGGTACCCGCACCCAGGTCAACATCATTCCCAATCCGAACGCCATAGATCTGAGGGATCGGAACCAAACCTGTCGGTCCGGGCTCGTAGCCGAACCCATCGGCACCAATTGTTACCCCGGCATGGAGCTTACAACGCGCACCCACATCGACATGGTGATATAGCGTCGCGTTGGGACCGATCCAGGTATCCTCGCCAATGACGACACCTTCTCCGAGCACTGCCCCGGCGCCGATGTGGACACGATCACCTACGATAACGTCAGCAGCCACCACGACGTTGGGTCCAAGCGTGACATCATCGCCTATCTTTGCAGATGGATCGACGATCGCGGACGAGTGGGCGAGACCATCCGGTTCTGGCGTGCGATCAAACAGAGTAGCTACGTTGGCCCAGGCCAGACGTGGATTGTCGGAAAGAAGGACGGGGCTGGCGCACAGATCCGCCTGGTCCGGGCGCAAAACGACCGCAGCTGCCTCTGTTTCTGTCAGGTATCGCGCGTAGGCAGGACTGAAAAGAAACGCCAGTTGATCCGACTTCGCTTCAGCGAGATTCGCGAGTCCATTGATGGACACCGACCCGTCACCCCGCAGCGTCAGATCGAACTGATCTGCTATCTGCGCGAGCGTCCAGGCCACTTGTGTAGTGTGTGGGCTGCGGGCGCGTTACTGCCGATCGTAACTATTCAGTTTCTCTGTCACCTTCCGGGTAACATCGTAGACATCGGACACATAGATCGCGGCCTGTCGCGGAATGATAATGTCGAAGTCATCATCTCGTACTAGGTCTTCGATCGCCTTGCTGACCTTCTGATCGATCCCAGCGAACAATTCCTGTTGACGCTCATCAATCTGACGCTGAAGCTTTTGACGCTGATAGACAAAATCGTTGTTGATGCTTTCCAGTTCCTGTTGGACGCGGCGACGTTCCGCTTCACTCATCACCTCTGCATCTTTTTGCATTTGCTGCAGCTTGGTGTTCGCTTCGGTCTGCAGTGCGATTATCGCCTGCTCGTCTTCCCTGAACTCTTCCTGAATCTGTGCCGTCAGCCTCTTGGCTTCCTCAGATGCAAGAATCGCGCCCTGTACGTTGACAACGCCGATCTTGATCTCTGACAAAACTGGCAGACTGACCATGCTCACCAGCAACGCCAGAGTGGCAGCCAGGGTCGAAGGTCGTTGGATAATTCTTGTCATGCGTCGCACAGCGATTCCCCATCATTTATTCACACGTAGCACGTCGTCACACGTAAAACGTTCTCACACGAAAACGACATCACCAGAAAACGTCCGATACCAAAAGCGTCTGCAACCTTTGTTGAAGGCCGCGATGTTGTCACATCCCCCAGGGGGATTCAATCAACAACACTACTCAGACCACCCGAAGGGGAAATGGTTTCTTCTGGACACCATTCTCCGGGTTCTCTCCGCGCTTTCTCCACGTTCTGAACCATCGAGTGTTCATCGTCGACACCCCTCATCGAGCCCCTCATCGACACCATTGTCAAACACTCGCCCGACGATCTAACGGCTGGTTCCCAATTCAAATTGAAATGTCTGAACTTCATCCCCATCACGGCTGTTCAATGGGTAGGATAGACTGAAAGACAAAGGCGCCAAACCAGTCACCCAGGTAAAGCCCAATCCAATCGAATACCTCAGTTCACCTTCGTCGATATCCCGACAGAGGATGCTGAATTCTGAGCATTTCGTGTTGAAGACGTTCGCACCTTCAAGGAACACCGTAGACTGCATTTGACGCTGGTCCTCGATAAAAGGCAGACGGAACAACAATTCGGCGCCAGCCTCGACCAGGACATTTCCGCCGATCGGCTCCAGTCCGCTGAAGATATTCGCTGGTGAGGGTGTCGACCGTGGACCCAGGGTACTCTGCTCGTATCCACGCACCGAGCCGAATCCACCCGCAAAGAAGTGTTTGTAGAACGGGAAGGTCGCGGTGCTGCCGTAGGTGCCACCATATCCAAGATCCGTACGTAGTCGCAGCGTAAAGTCTCTCGTTAGCGGGAAGAATATCTGGCCCGTGTAGCTGATTTTGTAGAACTCAAGCTGACTGCCCGGGACGGTGGTCTCAAAACGCAGACTCTGGCTGCGCCCGGCACTCGGCAGCAGACCGCTGTTCAATGCGGACATCACGTAGGACCCTGTCACCGATACCAGATCAAACTGCTTACCTTCTTCCGAAAGGAACCGGGAAATCTCCTGAGCTGGAAACACCCCTTCCTTGATGGTCGTGTTCTCATAATTGAATGCGATGCCTACCCGGGAGATTTCAGAAATCGGGTAACCGAAGTTGACGCCACCACCCCAGGAATCTGTGGAAAACCTCGCGATGTTTCGTTCGTTGAAATCACTTTGGCGGAAAAACAGGTTAAAGCCACGGCTGACACCATCGGCGGTGAAGTACGGGTCAAAAAACGAGAAGCTATAAGCAGTCTGAAAGTCGGACTGGTTGATACTGAGATTGACGCTGTTCCCGGTTCCAAACACGTTGGACTCCTGGTAGCCAAGTCCAAGGATCAGCCCGGTTCCCTGGCTGTAGCCAAACGTCGCTGAAATGGCACCGGAGGGAGCCTCCTCAACGGTATATTGCACATCAACCTGATCATCAACGCCTGGAACCTCAGGCGTCTCTACCGTGACCCCCTGCTGGAAGAATCCAAGGCGTTCCAGTCGAATCTTCGAATTTTCGATGGCCGCTGTGGATGCCCAGCCCCCCTCCATCTGACGCATCTCGCGACGCAGAACTCCGTCCTGGGTCACCGTGTTGCCCGTGAAATCAATCCGCCTGACATAGGCCCGCGAGCCCGCGTCCACAAAAAACTTGATGTCGACGGTGTTGTCTTCAGCTTCCGCTGTGGGTTGGCCAGTGACAGTCGCGAACGTGTACCCTGAATTACCAAAAGCTCGCTCTATGCGTTGCTCAGACAAGGAGATGAGTTCGCGGGAAAACCGTTGTTTCGGTCTGACCAGGATCAGTCGGCGCACCAAGTCTTCATTCACATCCTTTAGGTCGCCGGCCACGTCAACCGATGACACATCGTATTGCTCGCCTTCAATCACGTTCAGTGTGACGTACACATCTTCCTTGTTGGCACCGATAGCGACCTGGGTGGATTCGATCGCAAAGTTCAGAAACCCACGATCCAGGTACCAGGATTCAATGGTCTCCAAATCACCTGTCAGCTTCTCTCTTGAATACAGATGCCGCTTGCTGAGCGGTGCCCACCAGCGAGGCAGTCGCATCTCCATCAGTCCCTCCAGTTCATCGTCACTGAAGACTGAATTACCTACGATATTGATGTGGCGGATACTGGATGTAGCACCTTCGTCGACATCAATCACGACCTTGACGCGGTTTCTCGGCAGCTCCTCGATTTCGGTTTCGATATTGGCATCATAACGGCCCTGGGAAATGTACTGTCGCTCCAGGTCGGCCCGGATATGTTCGAGCGTTACCTTCTTCAGTATTTCCCCGGACGCAAGACCAGACTTTGACAGGCCATCAAGCAGGTCCTCTTCCCCGATCGCTTTGTTACCCTTGATGTCGATATCATCAATCGTCGGTCGTTCCTTGACGATAATGACCAGCACCGTCCCATCACGCCCGACCTGAACGTCATCGAATGAGCCATTCCTGAACAGTTCCCGAATCACCTCGCGGAAGCCAAGCTCATCAATGTCATCACCCACGTTGAAGGGTATGGAACTGAAGACGGTACCTGCAGAAACCCGTTGCAGCCCCTCCACCCGGATGTCACTGACCCTAAAAGCCATCGCAGATGCAGATGCCAGCAGCACGACAACAACCAGCAGACCCTGACAGCCGCGCTTCAACGACTCAAACACATCTCGCACCACTACAGCCTCGTCAGATCATTATAGAACGCCAGCACCATAATGCTGACAATCAAAAAGAGACCGACCTTCAGCCCCCACTCCTGGACTCTCTCCGGCACAGGCTTTCTGAAAATCGCCTCGAATAGGTAGTACACAAGGTGACCCCCATCCAGCATTGGTATCGGCATCAGATTGATCACCGCCAGACTGATACTCAGCAACGCCAGGAAACCAATAAATGTCTCAAAACCGGATTCTGCCGACGCGGACGCCACCTGGGCAATGGTAATCGGTCCAGACAGATTCTTCGGTGATATCGCCCCCACGATCATTTTTCCGATCGCATTCAAGGTAAACGTCGTCACCGACCAGGTTCTTTCAAGAGCCGGGACCCACGCTGAATAGACCGGATGCCTTACATCCCGATACATATCATCGGGCAACGCAACCATCTCTACAGACGCACCAAAAAAGCCCTCGTCCTGACCGTTCACATTTCTCGGCCGGGGTACTACCGACAGCGCGACCAACTCACCGGCGCGTTCAACCTCGGCATCAATCCTGCGATTGGGGTTCGATTTCACCACATCAACCCAATCGTACCAATCCTCGATCACATCACCATTCGCGGTCCTCACATGGTCCCCCTGACGAAACCCTGCGCGTTCGGCGGGTTCACCACTCACAATGGAACCCAGTTTTGCCGGTAGTGGTGGTGACCACGAACTCATGCCAAGGTCTCTTGTCGGGTACGGCTCCTCCGCATCAGACAGCCAGTTCTGGACCTCAACCACATATTGATCGACATAGGTGTCCAGACCATCTGCCGGATCACGCACGTCGAAAACAATGCGTCCTGTGTCGCCAATACGCTGGAACAGTTGCATGTTCACATCGGACCAGGTTCGTGTCGGAACACCGTCCACCGCGACGATCTCCTGGCCTACTGACAGACCCGCCTGACCCGCTTTTGACGTCTCATCGATGTCCCCCAGTCGAGGGGTCAACCCGGTCACACCAACGCTGTACAGAACCCAGTAAGCAACAATGGCCAGGAGAAAGTTGGCGATGGGACCCGCCGCTGCGATCGCGATTCGCTGCCACACGGGTTTTCGATTGAAGGCAAGATGAAGCTGGTCGTCAGGGACAAATCCCTCCCGCTCGTCCAGCATCTTGACGTAACCACCCAGCGGAATCCCGGCGATGACAAACTCGGTACCTTCGAGCGATTCGTTACTGCGAGTCGCAATGTCCTGATCAGGCGGTGGAGGCGGTAACACCGGTACAGGCCCTCGCCTCATCCAGAGCGGACGACCGAAGCCTACCGAGAAACGCAGGACATGAACGCCACACCATCTTGCGACAATGTAGTGTCCGTATTCGTGAATCGTGACCAGCACCAACAAGGTGACGATCAGTGCCACGAGACTCTGGATGATCTCTATCACGGGCAGGGTCCCACCACCGGGTTCCTCTGTTTTGCGACACTCGCATTTGCCGCACTCGTCTCGACTTTCTCTAGGATCGCAGCTTCGTCCATTAGTTCATATGCCCATCAAATGCGCGATCTTTCATGATCCAAACGTTCATCTATACGACATCCACGATGCCGGTCACACTGAACAGCAACAAACCGAATACGGGACTCGCCGCCAGTAATCCATCAATGCGATCGAGCATACCGCCATGTCCCGGCAGCAGGTTACCCGAATCCTTAACGCCGCGGTGTCGCTTGAACATACTCTCAGTCAGGTCTCCAAGCACCGAGACCAGGACCACAACGCCACAACCAACGAGCAGGGTGATCCCGACGGGTGAGAAAAGCATCGACGTTTCCTTCCACGTGATCAACCCCGTAGCAAACAACAGTGCCACGAACAGTCCACCATAGAGACCCGCCCAGGATTTCCCTGGACTGACTCTCGGCGCAAGTTTCCGACGCCCCAGAAGCTTTCCGGCAAAATACGCACCCGCATCCGCGCTCCAGATCAGCATGAACAAAAGGAAAATCCAAAAGCCACCATCAACCGACTGCTTCATCACATTCAAAGCGACATAACCCGGCACCATCATCAGTAGACCCAGACAGGCACGGACCCATTGATCCTGCCAAACAGACGACAGCAATGGGTAGCGGATCACAAATACCAGAGCAGCGAGCCACCACAGGATGCCAGTCCCGACCAGCGGAATGATCCAGTCATGCGGTACCCAGACTGACGCAAACAGCGCCGATGCCGCTACAACCGTGTAGACAACCTGTCCGTTACGCTCATAGCCGCAAAGATCCGCCCACTCATACGCGGAAATCGTCAATACAATCCCGATGAAAAGCGCGAAACCTGCAGGCGGCAGCAGGAAGATGCCGCCTATTACGAATGGCGCCAGGATCAGCGCGGTCAGAAGTCTCGTCGCGAGCATACGATCAGATCTTCATCAGGTCCGCTTCCTTCACGGACAAGGTATCCTCTACCTGTTTGACATGATCGTCTGTGATTTTCTGAATATCATCCTCTGCCCGATGAAGCTCGTCCTCAGTGATGTCCTTGTCCTTCTGCAACTCTTTGAGCAGACTGTTCGCATCCCGTCGGACATTTCGAATGGCGATTCGGGCATTCTCAGCCTCATTCCGGGCAATCTTGGTCAGGTCGCGCCTGTTTTCCTCCGTCAGAGGAGGCAATGGAATTCGGATCTTCTCGCTGGTTGAAGTTGGGTTCAGGCCAAGATCTGATTTCAGAATCGCTTTCTCAATATCCGGGATCATATTTTTTTCCCACGGCGTTACAGCAAGGGTCCGTGCATCTTCCACAACGACGTTGGCGACCTGATTCAGCGGCGTATCATTCCCATAATAATCCACACTGATACCATCCAGCAGGCTTGGGTGCGCTCGACCCGTTCGAATCTTGGCAAATGCCTGCTCGAGTGCAGCCACGCTCTTGGCCATTCGATCCTGCGTGTCTTCTTTGATCTCTTCCTGCATGGCGTTTACACCCCATCTTGATTAGTTGTTCCACGCGCACCGTCGTGACGCCGCAGCCAGGCAACCTGGTTCAGCAGATCAGCGTACCCTCGTCGTCACCAACAATGGCGTTGCGCAATGCACCCATCTGCTCCATCGCAAACACGCGTAGCGGCATTTTGTGATCGCGGGCTAGACAGATCGCCGTCAGGTCCATGACGCCAAGCTGAAGTTCAAGCACCTGGTCATAGGTCAAACTGTCAAACTTCACCGCGTCGGGATGTGTCATGGGATCTGCAGAATATACGCCATCAACCTTGGTCGCTTTCAGTACTACTTCTGCATTGATTTCGATACCACGAAGACAGGCAGCCGAGTCGGTCGTGAAAAAAGGATTCCCGGTGCCACCACTGAAAATGACAACGCGCCCCTGTGTCAGGTGCCTGATCGCCAATCGGCGATCATAGTGTTCCACAACCCCGCTCATCGGGATCGCAGACATCACGACGGTTGAAATATTGGCCCGTTCAAGCGCATCCCTGATGGCGAGTGCGTTCATGACGGTCGCCAGCATCCCCATATGATCGCCGGTGACGCGATCGAGGCCCGCCTCATGGAGGGCAGCTCCTCGGAACAGGTTTCCACCACCGACGACGATACCAACCTGTACCCCGATGCCAATCAACTGTCCCACTTCAAGGGCAGTACGATCCAGGACTTCTGGATCGATCCCAACGCCGTCAAGGCCCAGTGCTTCCCCACTGAGTTTCAGAAGGATGCGCTGGTATTGTGGCGCGGTAGGCATCCTTACTTGTCCTTGTCGTCGTCCGAGTCTTTCAGCTGATTCTTGACCTCGTCGGCGAAATCAATCTCTTCCTTCTCGATACCTTCGCCGACCTGGAACCGGACAAACCGGGTGACCGATCCACCACTCTCTTTCAGCAACGCACCCACCTTCTGATCAGGGTTCTTGATGAAAGGCTGGTCGACCAGCGAAACCTCGGCCAGGAATTTCTTGACACGTCCGCCCACCATTTTTTCGACAATTTCCGGGGGCTTACCACTCTCAGCAGCCTGAGCCACAAAGATCTCTTTCTCTTTCATAATGACATCTTCCGGTACATCGTCGCTGCTCACATAACGTGGCTGCGGATCTGCTGCCGCCACATGCATGGCAACATCCTTACCAAGATCATCATTGGCCTCTGACAGCTGCACCAGAACACCAATCTTGCCATTGTGGATATAGCTGCTCGCGGCACCATCGAGCACTTCAGCCCGGCGTACGCTGACATTCTCGCCAATCTTCTGAACGAGCGCTTCACGCTCAGCTTCCAGGCCGTTATCCAAAAGGGCCTGAATGTCGCTGTTACCGGCATCGTCGATCAATGAAACGACCCGATCAACAAACGCCACGAAGTTGTCGTCGCGCGCTGCAAAATCGGTTTCACAATTGACCTCAACCAGCACAGAACGAGTCTCACTGACGCTGACGCCAACCAATCCATCAGCAGCAATACGACCGGCTTTCTTGGCTGCTTTCATGCCACTTGATTTCCGAAGGTTCTCGATGGCGATTTCTATATCACCATCGGATTCCTCAAGTGCCCGTTTACAATCCATGATCCCGAGATCGGTGCGATCTCGTAATTCCTTCACCAGTGCGGCGGAAATCTTCGCCATTTTCTGTTCCTTTAGCTGATACTGAGTGATGGCATCACACACCGCCTGTGCGGTGAGGATGCGTCCTCCTATTCGGCAGCCGGTTTGTTCTCGTCAGAATCGTCGGAAGTTGCGCCATCACCGGTTTCGCCGGCGGCTTCCGCAGAATTTTCGCTGGTCTCGTCGGTTTGGGCAGCACTTTCGGTCGCTTCTGACGACTCTGCCTGGGCAGGCGATGGCGCATCGGTGCCTTCAACCGTCTCGGCCGCTACCGCGGTCTCTTCCACAGCACCTCCTTCAGCAACTTCCCCATCTGCCGTGCCTTCCGCCTCAGGCGCATCACCAGCTTCGCTGAATTCCTCAGCAGAAACCGGTGCATCAGGACGAGCTTCGATGATCGTATCCGCGACCGCCTCCACAAACAGGCTGATGGATCGGATCGCATCATCATTGCCGGGGATGACGTAATCGACCCCGGACGGATCGCTGTTGGTGTCGACGACGCCGATCACCGGAATCCCAAGCTTGTTCGCCTCGGTCACAGCAATTCGTTCGTGATCCACGTCAATAACGAACATGGCATCTGGCAAACCACCCATGTCCTTTATGCCACCAAGCCCAGTCTCGAGCTTATCCAACTGCCTCTGACGGGTCAGCGCTTCCTTTTTCGTGAGTTTGGTAAAGGTACCATCCTCGGCTTGCGTCTCAAGTTCCCGCAGCTTTCGGATCGATTGGCGAATCGTCTTGTAGTTGGTCAGCATCCCGCCGAGCCATCGGTTGTCGACGTAGGGCTGGCCACAACGCTCGGCTTGCGCCTTAACCACCTTCCCTGCGTTTCTCTTGGTTCCCACGAACAGAATTTTGTTCTTCTTAGCCGCCAGAGAACCGATATAGTTGCACGCCTCGGTCACAGCCGGGACGGTCAGCTCAAGATTGATAATGTGAATGTCGTTTCGGGCACCGAAAATGAACTGTCTCATCTTCGGATTCCAATACCTGGTCTGATGACCAAAGTGAACACCTGCTTCAAGCAGGTTGCGCATGGATACGCCTGCCATAAATGACTCCGGATTGTATTGGGTTAACACTGCCACTGATTCCCATGATCCAACCCAAGCCTAAACTTCAGGCACCCGAATCATGTGCCGGATCAGTGTGATTATTTGCCCCCACCACCGGGTCCCTGTGAATTCAGGGTCTACCGTGACAGACAGCGGCGCGGTTTATACCATATTGGGGCCGCCAAATAAACGACCATCGCCTTCTGATCACGGTTCAGGACCGATTCTGCTATAGTCTGCTCACTGCGCAAATTGCCCTTGGTTACCAGTGATCAACATCAACACACCAGAAGAAATCGATAAAATGCGTGCCGTTGGCCGGCTTGCGGCCGAACAGCTCGAAATGATCGAAGAACACATCAAGCCCGGTGTCACTACAGCGGAACTGGACCGTATCTGTCATGAATTTACCGTGGAACACCAGCAGGCAGTACCCGCGCCACTCAACTACAAGGGCTTTCCCAAGTCCATTTGCACCTCCGTCAACCATGTGGTCTGCCATGGGATTCCTAGTGATGACAAACAGCTCAAGAGCGGTGACATCGTTAATATCGATGTGACGCCGAAAAAGGATGGTTTCCACGGTGATTCTTCCAAGACATTTCTCGTGGGCGATGCATCCGTCCTGGCCAAACGACTGGTCATCGTCACCCAGGAGTGCCTGTATCGTGCTATTCGCTGTGTCAGACCCGGCGCCCATCTCGGGGACCTCGGGCACGCGATTCAGACCTTTGCCGAAAAACAGCGATTCTCAGTCGTTCGTGAATACTGCGGGCATGGTATCGGCAGAATTTTCCACGACGAACCCCAGGTGATGCACTACGGAAGACCTGGAAGCGGGATCGAACTCCAGCCCGGCATGACCTTCACCATCGAACCCATGATCAACGCGGGGAAAGCAGCAGTGAAGCTGCTCCGAGACGACTGGACGGTCGTGACCAAGGACCACAAGCTCACTGCCCAGTGGGAACATACCATTCTGGTCACGGACGCCGGATACGAAATCCTGACACTGCGCAGCGATGACACCATCGATCGCTGCGGCTGAGGGGTGCCTCGGTGACTAAACACGCGCTGAGCATTGATCACGCCATACACCGACTGACAGAAGACCTGACCGGGAGCCGGGTTTCCATCCCGGTTTTCAAGGATCACATTGCGCAATATCGGGCCGGTCTCAAAAGTCGCTTTTTCGAGGGTGAGAACGCTGATGACCTTGTTCGGGAACACGCCCGATTTCTGGATGCACTGCTGACACTCGCCTGGGAGCGGTTCGACTGGAACGAGAATCTCCGCAGCTGGCGGAAAACAAGGATTTCACTGGTCGCCGTAGGGGGCTACGGACGCGGGGAACTTCACCCTTCCTCTGACATTGATCTGCTCATCCTGCTAGAGCGCAACAACTACCACCTGCACGCCAGCAACATCCAGAGTTTCCTGACACTCCTCTGGGACATCGGTTTGGAAGTCGGCCACAGTGTTCGCTCGATCAAGGATTGTGGTCGACAGGCGCGCGCCGACGTCACTGTCATCAGCGCCATACTTGAAGCGAGAACGATTACCGGTAGTGACGGACTTCGAGACCAGATGAACAAGCGGATCTCTGTTCGCCGAATGTGGTCGGCAAAGGTATTTTTTGAAGCCAAACGCGACGAGCAGCTAGAACGTCACCAGAAGTCCCATCACACGGAATACAGCCTCGAGCCCAACGTCAAGACGTCACCCGGTGGATTGCGGGACATACAGACTGTCATGTGGATTGCCAAACGTCGTTTCGGCGCTGTCACGTTTGACGACCTGGTCGAACAGAGTTTCCTCACGCCCTCTGAACGCGACGTCCTTGCAGAGGGACAGTCCCTCTTGTGGAAGATCAGGTTTGGTCTACACGCCATCACCGACCGTGAAGAAGATCGTCTGTTATTCGAATACCAGAAAGAGCTGTCAGACCGGCTGGGTTTTGTCGAAAGTGACCAACTCGCAGTTGAACAGTTCATGCAACAGTATTATCGATCCGCGATGCAGATCCGCACGGTCACGGAGCTTCTTCTCCAGCATTTCGATGAAGCCATCCTACGGGCCAATGAACGCGTCCGAATCCAACCAATCGATCAGTATTTTCAGATCGCTAACGACTATATCGAGGTGACCTCACCAGATGTCTTTGATCGCCACCCTCCGGCATTGTTGAAGATTTTCGTCGCCATGGGGAACGATGGCACCATCAAGGGAATTCGCGCCTCGACAGTCCGGCGGATTCAGGCATCGGTTGACCTGATTGATGATGACTTTCGCAGTGATCCTGAAGTCACGGAACTGTTTCTGACCCTGCTGCGGTCTCGTGAGCACCTGTTCTCACAACTTCGTCGTATGGAACGGTACGGCATTCTCGGCGCCTACATCCCAGAGTTCCAGCACATCATTGGTCAGATGCAGTTCGATCTCTTCCACATCTATACCGTCGACGCACACACGCTGCAGGTCGTCAGAAACATGCGACGTTTTCGCTATAAGAACCAGGAGCAGGAATTTCCAATCGCGGCGCACATTCACGCGCGGTTACCGAAAATTGAGCTGCTCTACATCGCAGGTCTGTACCACGATATTGCCAAGGGTATGGGCGGGGACCATTCGCAACTTGGCGAAGACATGGCCGTCGCATTCTGCGAACGACACGGGCTTTCAACCTGGGACACCAACCTTGTTGCATGGCTGGTCCGTAACCACCTGGTCATGTCAGGCACTGCCCAGCGCAAGGACATTTCAGATCCGGAGGTTATCCGGGAGTTCGCGCTGTTCGTGGCGGATCAGGTCCGGCTTGACTACCTGTATGCCCTGACTGTCGCGGACATCAACGCAACCAACCCTACACTCTGGAACGGCTGGCGCGCCTCACTCATGCGTGGTCTGTACCTCGAAACCAAAAAGCAGCTGCGGCAGGGCCTTGAAAACTACGTGGACAGATCGGAGTACATTCACGAAAATCAGGAACATGCCATCTCACGGCTCGCCGAGCACGGCCTCTCACTGAGAGAGATTGTGGAAGCCTGGGGCCACGTTGATGAAGATTACTTTCTGCGCGAGTCCATCAGCGACATCATCTGGCACACGGTTGGCATTGAGGAACACGAGGACAACAACGTACCCCTGGTATTGATCAGGAACGGAACGGTCACTCGACGGGACGAAGGTGCAACCCATATCTTCATCCACTCACCCAAACGAACCACGCTGTTCCGCGACTCCGTCAATGCGCTGGTTCGACTGAACCTCGATATTGTCGATGCAAGAATTGCCGAATCAGAATCGGGCTTCATGTTCTATACCTTTGTCATCCTGAACGATCAGGGTCAACCTGTCAGTGAGAGGGCCCAGTTTGGGAGCATCCGGACCACGCTGTTGCGTTACATCACAGCCAGCGAGCCACTTTCGACGGAACCCCGCAGAACACCCCGGATGTTAAAGCCCTTCGGCTTCAAGACAGAGATCATCCTCAGTCATGACGAAGTCCGTGCTCACAACATCCTCCAGATAACGACGCCTGACCGCCCCGGGTTACTGGCGCTGATCTCCGACGTTTTCATGTCCTACCGATTGCAGTTGCTGAACGCTCGAATCACAACGTTGGGTGAACGCGTTGAAGACCTGTTCTACCTGGTAGATGAGAATGGCAACATGCTCGAAGATGAGCGCATCAGCGGACCGTTGGTCGATGAATTGCAGGATCGATTGGACCAGTTTGTAGAGGAAGCCGCCGCGTGAACCAATACCTTGAATCCCTGAACCCCTACCCGTTCGAACGCCTGAACGGACTGTTGGCAGACGTCACGCCTGCGGACAAGCCGCCGGTACCCCTGTCTTTGGGAGAACCTAAACATCCGGCGCCGGATTTTCTTATCGAGATGCTCGCAGACCCGACATTTCTTCGCAGCGGGGTAGGCACCTATCCTCCAACCAAAGGCCTGCCAGAGCTTCGAGGTGCGATCTCTGCGTTCACACACCGACGATATGCGCTCTCTCAGGCACCGGATGCTGACACCCAGATCCTGCCTGTCAATGGCACACGCGAGGCACTCTTCGCCTTCGCTCAGGTTGTGATCGACGCTACGTCCCCTTCGGTCACGTTGATACCCAACCCTTTCTACCAGATCTACGAAGGCGCAGCACTGCTGGCAGGCAGCCAACCCATGTTTGTGAACTGTTCTGAAGACACCGGTCACTGCCCTTCATTTGAAGATATCGATGCCGACACCTGGCGTCGGTGTCAGCTGATTTATATCTGCAACCCGGGAAACCCGAGCGGGGCGGTGATGGACATGCAATCTTTTCAGGATTTGATTCACCTTTCTGACGAGTATGATTTTGTCATTGCCTCCGATGAGTGTTACTCGGAACTCTACGCTGATGATGAAGCCCCTCCGCCCGGCCTGCTTCAGGCTGCTGATGTGCTCGGTCGCTCGGACTTCCGCAACTGCGTTGTATTCAACAGCCTGTCGAAGCGTTCTAGCCTGCCCGGGCTCCGTTCAGGATTTGTCTGTGGTGATGCCCACTATATTGAGCAGTTTCTGCTATACCGCACCTACCATGGCTCAGCGATGTCCGTCCACAATCAACATGTCAGCGCCGCCGCATGGAATGACGAGGAACATGTGATTTCAAACCGGGCGGTCTACCGAAAGAAATATGCGGCAGTTCTGGAAGTTCTGTCTGATCACTGGCCCCAGTCACAACCGGCCGGGGGTTTCTATCTCTGGCCAGAGACCCCGGTTGATGATCTTCAGTTTACCCGGAAGTTACTCGCTGAGCAGAATGTCAAAGTGGTACCTGGCCAGTACCTGGCCCGTGACACGCCCACCGGCAACCCGGGCAGGAATCGTGTTCGACTTGCGTTGGTAGCAACCGTTGATGAATGTGTACAGGCCGCCGAACGAATCGCTGCATTCATGTCCAACGGTCAATACCGCTGACGACCCTGCAACCGACCGTCCCTGAAACCACAACCCCAGCCAAATAGTCAGACGAAGAACAAAGGAACGCACCATGGTGACCATCTACGGTATCAAGAATTGCGACACCATGAAGAAAGCCCGTCATTACCTAGACAACAATGGTGTCGCGTACACATTTCATGACTACCGAACCGACGGTGTCCCTGAAACGGACCTCGAATCCTGGATCGCGGAACTCGGAACAGACGCGCTGATCAACAGACGCGGTACCACCTGGCGCAAACTGCCGGACACGCTCAAAGAATCACTGACCGATAAAAGCGCGGTCCGACTCATGTGTGAAAACCCCGCCGTGATCAAGCGTCCCCTTCTTGACCTTGGAGATCGCCGCATACTGGGGTTCAAATCATCCGAGTACGATTCCCTTTTCACCTGACGCTGTCTGTCTAGGGTCAAACCGACGGATACGGTATATAATGCAGCGCCGCTATCAGGCATCTGCGCGGCATCTATACGCCGGATACGGCTTACAGCGACTAATAAGGAACAAGCATGTCTTTTTTCAGCATCGGTCTGGGTGTCGGAACCCAGAACCGCAGCGGACAATGGATCGAGGTGTACTATCCTGCACCGATTTTCCAACCGGATGATGAGACGATATCGCAGTTCTCATCGCCAGTGGGCTACCACGATGGCAACACTGCTATTGAACTCACCGATGACACCATCGACAAGTTGATCTCTTCAGTCGAAGACGCAGCGCAGAAGGATATCCTTAAGCAGTTCAAAGCCTCTGAACAGCCACGTGTCATCACATTTCTTGCCGCTGATGATGAGATTGCATCCACGCCGGAGGCATACCTCAAGCTGCATCTGCTCTCACACCGCGCGGTGAAACCCAACAAGGTGAATCTTGACGGGATCTTTCCTCAATTGCCCAATGTCGCGTGGACCAGCGAGGGTGCGATCGATGTCGAGGAGTTACCTGCACGACAACTCACCGCTCGATTGCGTGGAGAGGTGCTCGAAGTTCAGTCCATCGACAAATTTCCCAAGCTTGCCAACTACCATGCACCCAGCGGGGTCCGCATCGCGCACACCGCGCGGGTTCGTCTCGGTGCCTACCTCGGCGAGGGAACGACCGTGATGCACGAAGGCTTCGTCAACTTCAACGCCGGTGCGATAGGGCCGGGGATGATCGAAGGACGCCTCTCTCAGGGCGTGATCATGGAAGCCAACAGCGACCTTGGAGGTAGTGCCAGCACCATGGGTACCCTCTCGGGTGGTGGTGAAATTATCATTTCCATCGGCAAGGACTGTCTGATCGGTGCCAACGCCGGCACCGGTATTCCTCTCGGCGACAACTGCACGATCGAAGCTGGTCTCTATATCACTGCAAGCACCTTTGTTCAGGTCCTGGATAACGAGAAGAATCCGGTCGAGATGGTGAAAGCACGTGAACTTGCCGGCCAGCCTGACATGCTGTTCATCCGTAACTCCAAGACGGGGCAGGTTGAATGCAGGACCAACAAACAGGCGCGCGAGCTGAACGAGATTCTTCATGCCCACAACTGAGCCATCGAGTAGAGACCGGACTCTGGCACTCACCTGTGATCTGATCAGGCGGCCTTCTGTCTCACCAGAGGACAGGGGTTGCCAGCAACAGATGGGCGAGATCCTGGAGAAACTCGGTTTCACCGTTCAACATATGCGCTTCCACGACGTCGACAATCTCTGGGCGACACTTGGCGACCAGGGTCCGATCTTCGCGTTTGCGGGTCATACCGACGTCGTTCCTCCGGGATCGATTGATGAGTGGTCTACAGACCCGTTTACACCAGAAGTCCGTGACAACAACCTGTTTGGACGTGGCGCAGCTGATATGAAGGGCGCGCTCGCCGCCATGCTCACAGCGACCGAGCAGTTTCTCGACGATGATCGACAGCCAAAGGGAACACTGGCGTTCCTGATCACCAGTGACGAAGAGGCAGACGCGGTCAACGGTACCGTCAAAGTTATTGATGCGCTTGTGGAATCCGGGACCCATATCGACTACTGCGTCGTTGGTGAACCCTCGAGCAGCGAGGTTCTCGGCGACGTCATCCGGGTAGGTCGCCGGGGATCCCTGTCCGGTACGCTCACCATTCACGGCATCCAGGGTCATGTCGCCTATCCGACAGATGCGCGTAATCCCATTCACGAGGCCGCCCCAGCACTCGCAGAGCTTGTCGCGACAGGGTGGGATGACGGCAACGACTTTTTCCCTGGGACTACGTGCCAGATCTCCAACATCAACGGCGGGACCGGTGCAAACAACGTCATCCCAGGTGAACTGACCGTGTTGTTCAACTTCCGGTTTTCACCTGAGTCCAGTGAAGAATCGCTCCGATCGCAGACAGAGGAGATTCTCAACCGTCACGGCCTGCACTATGACCTGCGCTGGCGTCTGTCGGGTCACCCATTTCTGACCACCGGTGGTACGCTGATCCCTGCTGTGGTCGAGAGTATCCGTGCGGTTACCGGTGTTGAGACCGAGCTTTCCACCTCCGGCGGAACCTCCGACGGCCGGTTCATCGCACCTACCGGCACCGAAGTCGTGGAATTGGGCGTCTGCAATGCGACCATCCACAAGGTGAACGAACAGGTCAGTGTCGCGGAACTCGGTCAATTGACACGGGTCTATCATGACATTCTGGAGCGAATCCTCGGATGATCTATCCGGATATCGAAATATATGTCAAAGAACAGCCTACCGAGGATGTGTTGTCCTGGATCAAAGAGCGTGTCGGGATCACCGCCCAAGAGGAGCTCAGACGCGATGGCAAGCGGGTTTTTGACCTGACCGTGGGTGATCCCGCCTATCAATGTCTGATCATCTGTCGGGTCAATGGCGACTTCTCATCAATCTGGTTCAACAGCACCCGGCTTCCGTGGACCAGTGACGTCGACTGTGCCGTCGACTGCGCGACCGCACTGGACACCGAGGTACGCTGCCAGGATCCCGACAGCGAGGCATGGATCCGTGTAAGAGACCAACAGCAATCGACCATCGATTGGTAGACCGGCAAGCAGCATGTCAGATCACCACCACACCACGCTGCCTGCCACATCACATGGACAGGACAACTGATGCGCCTGTTGTTATACCTTCTTGCAGGTTTCATCGCTTTTCTGATCTGTATCGCCGCGTTCCTTCCCGCGTCACCGGCGTGGCAGCAAATCATCATCCCTCGCCTACAGGTCGTGCCTGATCTGGCGGTGACGGGCGTCGACGGCACCGTCTGGCGTGGACGTGCCGGTCTCAGCTATCGAGCCTTCCCCCCATCAACACTGACGTGGTCAGTTTCACCGCTGGCCCTTGCGGGTGGTGCAGGAGAAGGGGATCTCACTTTGTCCGGAGAGGGTCATAACATCATCGCACGGGTCGTCGTGGAACCCCATGGGCTCACTTTAAGCGGTGGCAACGGCGTGATCGATGCCAGTTTCGTCAACAGCATGAGTGAAGGCATTGGCCTGACCTTCCCTGGAGAGATTGCGCTCAGCAACATTGAAGGCACCACATCAACGCGATGGTTCACTTCCGCAACCGGGGATCTGGACTGGCAAGGTGGGACAATTTCAACCCGTACGCCAGACGGCATGATTTCCTACAGCCTACCCCCGCTGACGGGCCAATTGTCCATGGAAGGCGAAAAACTGAAACTCACGCTGCAGCATGATGTCAATAACTTCATGGACATCAGCCTGGGGCGGGATGGATGGGCGAAAGTGGATATCTACAAACCGTTGTTCCGGCATGCCGGTCTCAATATTCCTGGCGGCGACGACCTGCCCGATCCGGTCGTTCAGGTCGAAGAAAAGTTGTTTTGATGGGTATGAACCGCCATCATTACCTTTGTTTCCAGTAGGACCGGACATGGCATCCGTCCTCGATCTCATGAACCAGCACGCGCGCAAGCTGAGCATCCTGCTCACGCTGGTACTCGCAGTCTGGATAGGCACCATTCTCGCGCAGGGCGTTCTTTTCGTATTGTCCGAACAGGCCACCAGCGTTGCGCCCATGGCTCACCCCTCTAACAGCGGACAGGTTGAGCAACCTGCAACGCGCATTGATATCGCTGCCCTGAATCTGTTTGGAGAAGTCGCCGCTGAACCAGCGCCTGCTGTGGTCGACGCGCCACGGACCAGTCTCAATCTACAACTGCTGGGAGTATTCAGCGCGACTGATCCAAAAAGGGCATCAGCCATTGTGGCTGAAGTTGGCAAACAGGGACTTCTCTACCACGTCGATGAAAAAATGCCCGGGAATGCCACTCTATCTTCTGTTCACCCTGACCACATCCTGATCAAACGCAATGGACGCCTCGAAAAACTGGCCTTCCCCGAAACAGATTCCGGCCAGACGATTGTTCGACAGACAACCGCCCGAACGAGTTCAAATCGTTCAACATCAGCAAATCGCACCAGCAGCAGCTCCAGTCGGCTCGAACAGATTCCGGACCGACTTGCACAACGTCGGAAACAGATTCTGAGCCGTGGCAGCAGTAGCCGGGATCCTGGCACAGTGCTGCGATCCTATATCAATGAGAATCGGGACGTTCTGCAACAGAATCCAGGCGAAGTGTTGAGCCAGCTGGGTGTCTCGCCTGTATCCGAAGGTAACATGCAGGGTTATCGCATCGGGAACGAGGTCGCAAGCGATGTATTGACCCGAGCTGGTCTCATGCGCGGAGACGTCATCCTGTCGGTCAACGGTCAGGCTGTTGGTGACCTGTCCAACGACCAGAAGATGATTGATCAGGTACTCGCACAGAAGCGGGTTCGAGTCGGCGTACAACGCAAACAACGTAAATTCTATTTGACGGTACCAATCCCCTGATGATGTACAACACGAACCAGCTTCAAAGGGGCCCCCGCCAACCTGCAAGTCTGAAACAACAACTCAGACGCGGCATTGCGCTCTTCACCGGCATGCTGTTGCTCGCGACCTCGAGCGCGGTCTGGGCCGAGTTTACCCTGAACCTGAAAGACGCTGACCTGAAGCACTTTATCGCGAAGGTTGCCGACATCACCGGTAAGACATTCGTGGTCGATCAGCGCGCCAACAACAGTCCCATCAAGGTCACCATCATCTCCACCGAGCCGATGAGTGAAGCCGAGGTCTATGAAGTCTTTCTGACGGTTTTGCGTATTCACGGTTATGCCGCGGTACCCAGTGGCAACGTTGTCAAAATTATCCAGCAGGTACTCGCCAAACAAAGTCCCAGCGATGTTGATTTTTCACTCTCCGCCAACGGTGAACAGATTGTCACCCAGGTCATTAAGGTGCAGAACACTTCCAGTGAAGACCTGATCAAGTCGATTCGACCGCTACTGCCACAGTATGGTCACATAGCGGCTCTCACCACACCAAATGTACTGATCGTCGCCGACCACGCGGATAACATCCGACGCTATCGGGAAATGATCAAGCGCATTGATGTTGCCGACACTTCAACAGTAGAAATCTATCAATTGCAGGAGGCCTGGGTGGAAGACATCGTCATGCTTCTGGAACAGCTCGCACCGGAGGAAATCGGCAAAACAGCCAAAGGACCTTCGAAAGTCAATATTGTGGCCAGTGAACGGACCAACAGTCTCGTCCTCAGGGGCCAACCGGAAGCCATCGGCAAGATCACCCAGCTGGTGCAGGCACTGGACACCCCGACCAATCGTAGCGGTACGATACAGGTTGTACGTCTGGCCCATTCCGACGCAAAGGAACTTGCCGATATTCTGAAGAACCTGGTCGAAACCGGTAAAGGTGGCTCGGATCAACAGGGGCAGGACGTCCCGGTCAGCATTCAGGCAGATGAGTCGATCAATGCCCTGGTAATTCGAGCAAATCCAACAACGATGGTTGAATTAAAAGACACCATCACGCTATTGGACGTTCGACGTCTGCAGGTTCTCATCGAGGCTGCCGTGGTCGAGGTGACCACCGATTTCACCCGGCAGTTGGGAACAGAACTCGCGGTGGGTGATGCAAGTGGCGAGAACTTCCCTGTTGGCCTGACAGCACCGTCCGGTACGCTCGCTGCCGCTTTGCAGTCCCTGGCACTGAATGCTCCCACGCCATTATCTCTTGGCGACGCACCTCTGATCGCGGGCGGCCGCGTCAGCGCAAAGTCGACATCGTTTGCGGCAATCATCCGCGCCCTGTCGACCAATACGGACGTGGAACTACTCTCTACACCAAGTATCACTGCCGTGGACAACCAGGAAGCACGCATAGTCGCAGGGCAGAACGTCCCGTTCAGGACGGGTTCTACAGGAACAGGTGGTAACGGCGTCACTAATCCGTTCACCACGATTGAGCGCCAGGACGTCGGGCTCACATTGACTGTCACCCCGCATATCCATGACGGCAGCCTGGTCCGTCTCGAGATCCGACAGGAGGTCTCCGAGGTCGATCCATCCAGTCTCGGCTCGATTGGTAACGATGGTTCAGCTGATCTGATCACAAACACCCGCGAGATCCAAACCACTGTCCTCGCGGACGATGGCGAGGTGGTCATCCTGGGAGGGTTGATCCGCGACAAGACCACGAGTACCGATACCCGTGTACCCTTGCTGGGTGACATCCCGTTCCTTGGGTCAATTTTCAAGAGCACCAGCCGGGACATCGAAAAGCAGTACCTGCTCGTGTTCCTCCGTCCAACCGTGCTGAAGAACTCGAATTCCATGCAGCAGGCAACACAGAGGAAATACAGTCACATTCCCGACGAGTCAGGTGAGGGGAGCGAAAGCGAAGATATCTCCGAACTGTTCGATGGTCGAAACTGATTCACCCAGGTCAGGCGACGATACAAAACCCGAATTACTGCGGCGGCTAACGAATATCCGGTTTCAGCTGAGCCGGGCCAGCCTGAACGCATGGATCAATCCAACAGTTCTGAACTGTGACGAATCTCTGGGTATTTCGCAGGACGACGCCGTCGCATACGTGCTGCCACATCGTTCCCTGGCAGATCTGCTGGTTGTCGACCATGCCGTAAGACAGGCAAACCTGCCACCGCTGGTGGAACCCTTATCGCATACAACAGAAGATCGATCATTCTTTTTCCTAGGCCATCCGGAAGGATGGTTCGGACGAAGGGCGCGGGCACGTCCCTCACCACGCATGGATCGACTGCTCGCATCTCAGCACGAACTTAGTCAGGACATTCTGGTACTGCCAGTGTCAGTCTTCTGGGGACACCAGCCCAGTCAGGAAAAATCTCTCGTCCGGCTGATTCTGTCAGAGAACTGGACCGCCACAAGTCGTCTGCGAAAATTTTTGGCCATACTCTTCCTGCGGAACCATATTCTCGTTGAATTCAGCCGTCCTTTGTCCCTCCGTGATCTGATCAGGACGGGCGACGGAGAGTTACTCGACCCTCAACGTCAACGACGAAAACTCATGCGCGTGTTACGCGTCCATTTCGCCCGACAGCGACAGGCCATTGTCGGGCCCGACTTGTCACACAGACGCACTTTGATCAACCGGATCGTCACAACCAACCATGTCCAGGAGGTGGTTTCGCGTGAGGCAGCAGCAAGCAATCGATCCGTTGATGTTGTCACCCGGACTGCGGCCGGATACGCACAGGAGATTGTCTCTCACCAGTCCTATCGCGTGATCCGGTTGTTCAACAGCCTGCTAGGCTGGCTGTGGAACCACATCTACGATGGCATCGATGTCCATCATGTCGATACCCTTCGAAGCGTTGGCGGTACTCACGAGATCATCTACGTCCCATGTCACCGGAGTCATATTGACTACCTGTTGCTTTCCTATGTGCTCTATCACAATGGACTCACACCACCCCATGTCGCCGCCGGTGAAAATCTGAACCTGCCCATCATAGGAGGACTCCTGCGGCGTGGGGGCGCATTTTTCATGCGACGCTCTTTCCGTGAAGACCTGTTGTACCGAGCTGTTTTCGATGAGTACCTGCATCAGATTTTTATCAAGGGATATTCAGTAGAGTACTTTGTGGAAGGTAGCCGTTCGCGAACGGGTCGAATGCTGACGCCAAAAACCGGCATGTTAGCCATGACGATGCGCAGCTTTGTCCGGGACGACAGCAAGCCCATTGCGTTTGTCCCCGTTTACTTCAACTACCAGAAGGTCATTGAGTCCCCCACCTACTTGCGGGAGCTCACCGGCTCACAGAAAAAACCCGAGTCGGTCTTTGATATTTTTCGCGTTTTCGCGACCTTCAAACATGCCTTCGGCCGTGTTGCGGTGAGTTTCGGAACACCTCTCATGTTGCCCGAACATCTGGATGAGACAACCCCCGACTGGCGCGAGATCCACGTCGATGACCCCCAATGGTCAAAGGTCAACCGCAAACTGGCCATGCGTCTTGTGACACTCATCAACAAGGCTGCCAGTGTTGGGCCGGTCAATCTCGTCTCAACAGCGCTTCTCTCAACGCGAAGGCAAACCATGGCAGTGCATCATCTGCACGGACAATTGAATGTCCTCGCAGAGCTTGCACGACAGGCACCTGTGTCACCTGCACCCATAGTCAGTGATCAGGATCCATCCCATCTGTTGTCGGCAACCGAAGAGATCATTGGTGTAGAGCGGCGGTCCCAGGGACTTGGCGACGTTGTCAACGCGAATCAAAATACCAGCATCCTGATGACGTACTATCGAAACTCAACCCTGCACTGGTTCATTCTGCCAGGTCTGCTCTGCAGGTTGATGCGTGTTCACCGGAGCATGGACCTCGGTGACATCTTCACGCACGTTGAGCGACTCTATCCGTTTGTCCAGGCTGAACTGTTCTTGCCCTGGCAGTCTACCGATCTTCGAAATGTGTTGCGCCACTACCTGGTCGCGCTTGAACACCTCAACCTTCTCAACGTTGATGAGGAGACAGTCACTGCCTGTGATCCTGCAAGCACACACTACGCAACACTCACCACACTGGCGGAACTGGCAGACCCAACGCTCGAGAGATGCTTTATCGTTCTGGGTCTCCTAACCGAGACACCGATGCCAATCGCAGACGTTCAGACACGTGCCGCGGCAGTCGCGGAGTATCTCGCCAGCATCTATGGCATCAACTCCCCGGACTTCTTCGACGCGTCGTTGTTCGCTTCCTTCATCAATGCACTTTCAGATCAGGGGCTCCTCGCGCTGACCGAAGACGATGGCATTAGATGGCACGATGATCTGATCCCTCTTCAGCAAACCATCGGCGGTCTCATCAACAGCGAGTTCAACAACTACCTGCAGCACGCGCTACAAATGAGTACCGTGCCCACAGCCGGTGAGACAACAGCCTAATAACCGCCCCATTCTCTGGCTACGTCGCGCTATACACTTCCAGTCGACTGGCACTACCATTACTGACGAACATTGGTTTTCGGTCAGTAAACAGCGGAGCCCAGCGAGGACGTTTGACGACGATGCGGCGACATCCCGTCGCCAGTGAAGCCTGAAACAGCGAATGAATCTGCTCGCCCCGTTCATCCGGACCCGCAAATGCGTGCAGGAGTTGCAGCGCTCCCTTTGCCTTCGCTTTTCTCGATGATGAATGCCGCTGCGAAGGGTACATAGGATCGATCAAAATGCCATCGGGGACTGAGTTCATCGCAGAGAGAAACGCAGCCGCGTCTCCTCGATGCAGATTGATTCGTTCAGCCACAGCGGTATTGGCCTTCTCAAGACCTGACTGTAGCAACAGATACAGGACATGACTCCGTTCAATCATTTCGACATTTGCACCGGCAGCCGCCACAAGGTACCCATCGGTGCCGAGGCCTCCAGTACAGTCTACTATCAGGCGTCTAGGTGCCGCCTGCACCGCTTTCACAATCCGTTCTGCAAGAACGCTCCGCACTCTTCTTTCCAAAGAAGCACTACCGAAATCAACCTGAACATCCGAGAGAGGCAGATCGTTAGAAACGAGACGGTACCCGGAAGCAGCACGATGCAATCTGAAGCGATTCATCTCAGAGATTGCCCGTTGGTCATCTTGAATAGGGTGATCCCTGCCCCGCTACGTTGGCTTTTTCAGGTTGGCAGCCGGTGTTGCCACAGTCTCACGAAGATAGCGTGGTAACGCCTCTGCGGCAACCACGGTCTGATTCTCGCTGATCAAACGACGTCCCAGCGTCAGTAAATCAGATGCGCTCGGAACCGACACCGAATCGTAACTCAGAAGACGATCCCTCGTTATCGAAGCGCTCTCCTGCGCCCAGCCATCACCAGTCCCTGAACAGGTCGTCCAGTCAATGTCGAGGTCATCCAAGACGACCACTTCCTCATCATATGCACACTCAGCCAGTCCCTGGTGATTCGAATAGCAACCGAAAAACATCTCATCAACACGAGCATGCATCGCTACCGCGACACGATCATCACCATGTCGACGAATCCGCGCCTGTGCCAAGGCGGCAAGCGTGGACACGGGTGCCACGCGTATGTCGAGCCCAAACGCCAGTCCCTGGATGACACCCGCCGCGATACGCAACCCAGTAAAAGAACCGGGCCCCTGTCCCAGGACCAGTGCATCAAGTTCTCCAAGTGTCAGGTCCGCGGAAGCCATCGTCTCCAGGATCATGGGTAACACAACCTGACTGTGAGTTCTGTCAACGGTTTCAGATCGTTCGATCAGTTGATCGCCACGGGCGATGCCAATGACGCAGGATCGCGTTGACGTATCAAGCGCTAGCAGGTTCATTCACGATGTCCTGAAAGTAGGTCATGGCTTCGTCATCACTCGTCAATACCGGCATTGATGGAAGAGAATGCAAAAACTGGGCACCGTAGTCATGGGTACGTATACGGGGGTCACCCAGAACGAAGAGCCCTCGTTGGTGTTCACGTCTGATCAGTCGTCCGAACGACTGCCTCAGTGCGATCACTGCTTCAGGCAGAATATAGTCACGAAAGCTGTCCCTGGACGACAATGTCACCGCTGTCATGCGGATCTGTACATCGATGTCCCCAATGTTTGGAAACGGCAGTTTGTCCACCACGAGGAGTCGAAGACGGTCACCGGCAAGTTCTATCCCTTCCCTGAAACTCTGCGTCGCAAGCAGGACAGGTTTCTCCATGGCCGAGAATGCTTCGACAAGGCCCTGCCGGCTCATCCTTCCCTGTACCAGTAGCCCATCAAACCCTGCAAGCAGTGCAGCCGCCTCATCCATGGCCTTCTTGCTACAGAACAACATCAATGTAGGCGCGGTTCCCAATAGCGGTAACACCGCACGAACCAATTCGGGGATGTGGGCCGATTCAGATGGTTGAGATATATCAGGAATCCATAGGCTCGCCTGGTTCGGGTAGTCATACTCGCTGGGAAACAAAGTAGCACGTACATCCTGCATTCCTGTTGCTTCCTGGAACTGATGACAGGTACCGTTAACTGCAAGCGTCGCAGACGTGAATACCCATGTCGCCTCTGAACCGATCACCATCCTCTGGATCGAGCGAGACACCGGTTCATGCAAACCAAGAATGTGGAAACCTGTTCGACGTGACTCGTCCTGATGAGTGCTACCAGTGTCCACATCGGCCAACAACCGACCCAAGGTGACTCTCAGTAAACCAATACGCTGAAGAAGATTACGAAATTTGAAACTCTGCTGCGCCGCCTCGCTCACGCAAGCTTCAAGTCGCTGCAACCGCTCCGCGAGCCGTTGCAGAACCGGACTCGATGAGTCATCAGCGGTCGCTACGACCACATATTCGAGTGACGCTGCAGCATCCAGCAATCGGCTGCTGTCGACTTCTGAACGACCCGCCTCCCTGACCACCGCTGCAATCAGGTAGCGCAGCTGATCTGAAGACAGCGATATTGTCTCGCACCGTGCAATCACATCAGGCAAACGGTGCGCTTCGTCAACAACAATATGGTCGAAACCGGACAATACGTCGAGTGGATCACTGCGCAACATACCGGCAAGTAAATGATGGTTACCAATGACGATCTCAGCGTCGTGAACGCGTCGTCGAATTCGGTCTAGAGGACACAGGTCAATCATGGGGCACGACGAACCTGCACAGCTTTCGGCAGGACACGTGACTATTTCCTGTAGGTCATCATCAACGTCAATATCCATGAACTCCGTCAAGTCACCAGTTTCGGAGCGGGGCCACCAGGCCTGTAATTGTTGGAGTCGAAGCATGGTTTTTTCAGAAACCTCTGCGGCGACTTCCGGATTCAGCAGTCGACGAGGACACACGTAGTTTCTTCGCCCCTTGATCACTACGACGGAACGATGTCCGACGATTTTTCCAAGACTGACGGCAATATCCTGGACCTGTTGCTGCAAGGTATGAGTAGAGGTCGCGATCAGAGTCCGTCCTCCAGTCATCAACACCGGAAGCAGATACGCAAGTGTCTTTCCAGAACCGGCACCAGACTCAACGATCAGGTGAGATCGCCTCTTCAACGCGAGTTCTATATCGAGTGCCATCTCGAGTTGGCTGATCCGTGAACGGTAACCTGGGATGACCTCGCTCAGCTGTTCGCCAAGCAGAAGCTCAGTGATCCCAGCATCAGTTTGATACTGTCGTTGCGATGCTAGCGACTGACTTTTCGTCTCAGCGTTCACAAACGGGGATCTATCCTTGGAGGAGGGCATCGTGTTCCAGGCTCACGTATTCAGGCGGTTGGCTGGCAGATCTCGCGTGATCTGAATCTGCCGATCAATCATAACGATACCACCACAAACGAAAAGGCCCTCATAGAGAGGGCCTTTTTGCTGGTATCGAAACGGTCCTGACGGAATCCGTTCGATACTCATCTTTCTACTGCTTCTTATTATTATTCGAGCGACCTGAGTCGCTTTCAGCTTATCGCTTCTTGCGTGCAGGTGCCTTACGTCGAGCCGCAGGCTTTCGCTTGGCTGCGGTCTTACGTTTGGCAGCAGGCTTTTTCTTCGCCGCTGTCTTGCGCTTGACTGCAGGCTTCTTCTTCGCTGCAGTCTTACGCTTGGTAGCAGGCTTCTTCTTCGCTGCGGTCTTACGCTTGGCTGCAGGCTTCTTCTTCGCTGCGGTCTTACGCTTCGCAGCAGGCTTCTTCTTCGCCGCTGTCTTACGCTTCGCAGCAGGCTTCTTCTTCGCCGCTATCTTACGCTTCGCAGCAGGCTTCTTCTTCG
>MDTB01159640.1_pt1 | contig 33330 bp, 32 predicted proteins | sample 811161 | NCBI WGS metagenome assembly MDTB01 (sample SAMN05326650, study PRJNA326480) | marine metagenome | isolation source: seawater | place: Mediterranean Sea | collected 2009 | reverse complement strand
TATTTTTTTTCCTTCCTCAATTTCAAACGTTAAATCTACAAAACCCATCCTTTTTTTTATAACAGGATACACTTCGACAAAAGCGTAACCATATTGACTAGCCTTTTCAGTTATGTTGTTTATTGAATTATCAATATCAATGGAGCTATACCAATCACCTTGTGAGATTTCAATTAAATTAGAAACATCTAATTTTTGCAAGTTTCTAAGATTTGACCTCACATTAATACTTGAAACTTTGTACCTATTTCCTTCATATAATGAAAAGTTAACAACAAAATCTTTTCTATTATCTACTAAACTTGAATTTACAGAAATTATTCGAAAATCTATATATCCATTATCATAGTAATATTTCTTTAAAAGATCCTTGTCATAATTTATTCTATCTTTATCAAATTTATCATTACTACCCCAGAATTCATACCATCTGTATTCTGTAGAACTAATTACGTCTTTGAGTGTAGAATCTGAAAATACTTTATTATTAATAAAATTTACTTTTTTAATTTTTGCTTCTTTACCCTCATACACCTCAAAAACAAGATTAACTCTACTATCGTCAATTTTTATTACTTTTGGTTCTACATATGTTGAAAAAAAACCCTGTCGCTTGTATAAAGTTTCAATGATATCTGCATCAGTTTTTATTACATCGATAGAATAAACATTTCTAGACTTTATGGTTAATTCCTCTAGGATTAGCTCGTCAGAAATTTCTTTATTTCCTTCAATAGATATTAAATCAACAACTGGGTTTTCTTTGACGTTGATATAAATGAAATTTTTATCTTTAAAAATTTGAACATCATCAAAATAACCAGTTTTATAAAGATTTTTTACTGCTTTACTAAGACTTTTCTCGTTGGTACCTAATGTTTGAATTTGAGATTCATTAATAATCAAATTGGATTCTAATCTTCTATTACCTTGAACTATTACATTAGTAACAGTGTTAAGGTTTTCCAATAAAATACTAGGATCTGGTTCATTATTCTTTTTTTCCTTAGAATAGTAGTCAAAGTCGTAACTGGATGAAGGAGTCCCTGGCGATTGGGATTGAGCAAAGGTAAATGAAAAAAAAATACTAAAAAAAAAATATAGTAAATAGCTTTTCATTATATTTATTTTATTATTCTTAAAAGATCATTGTATGTAGCAAATACCATTAATGAAAGAAGTAAAACTAAACCAAGCATGTGAACTAACTCAAGTGACTTTTTATTGAGCGGAGAACCTTTTACAAATTCAATAAAATTGAGAAGCAAATGTCCACCATCTAGCATAGGGATAGGAAAAAGATTTATTAAACCTAAATTAAGTGAAATAATCATCATAAACCAAAGAGTACTATGAATTCCTTTACTCCAAAAATCTCCAGATAATTCAGCAATACGAATTGGTCCACCTAAGTCTTCAGTTCCCCTTTGGCCTGAAATCATTTCATAAATACCAACAAGAGTCATCTTAACAAAATTGTAAAATTGCTGGATAGAAGTCATACATGAATCTAAAAAACTTAATTTTCTTTTTTCAATTGTCCCTTTAATTCCAATTTTACCATCAACGGTTTTTATATTAATGATTTCAATTTTATCATCCCGACTATATGTAACTTTGATAGTTTCACTAGAAGAAACCATTGACCTAAGTTGAGAAAAATCTGATATCTTTTTTTCATTAATTTCTATAATAGTGTCACCAACTTTCAATCCTGAAAGATCTGCTGGCATATTCTTTTCTATTTCACTTATTATTGGTTTGGTTGAAGTAAAACCATAAAAACAATTAATAAATATAAGCAAAATTATTGAAAAAATGAAATTTGCAGCTGGACCTGCAAATAAAATAACCGATCGTTGGCTTATTGATTTATTATGAAAAGACCTTTTAGGATCAATGTTTTCTTTACTTCTTTTTGTACTTGCTTCATCAGCATCTCCATGCATTTTTACATAGCCACCTAATGGTAAGAGAGAAAATTTCCATCTTGTACCTGAATTATCGGTAAAACCAAATAACTCTTTTCCAAAACCAATAGAAAAAACTTCAACCTTAACATTATTTTTTATCGCTGCAAGATAGTGACCTAGCTCATGAACAAAAACAAGAATTGTAAGAATAATTACAAAAGGAATTATTGAATTAAAAACTATATCCAGCATGAAAACTAATACTTTCCAGAAAAAACCATACTAATTGCAATTTGCCTTGCATCGTAATCTATTTCTAGCACATCTTTTATATTATTGATATTGGAAAATGAAGCTTTATTTAAAGTTTTTTCCACTAGCTTTGGTATTGATAAATACTTAATTTTGTTGGATAAAAATGCGTCAACAGCTATCTCATTAGCTGCATTTAGGATTGTCGGCGCACTTTTTTTTATTTTTAAAGCCTCATAAGCTAATTCTAAACATGGGAATTTTTCAAGATCAGGTTCTAAAAAAGTAAGTTGTTTTACTTTTCCTAACTCAAGCTTTTTTACAGAGTTAGATATCCTATCCGGATAGGCAAGAACAAAAGAAATTGGTATACGCATATCAGGTGTTCCCATTTGAGACAAAATCGATCCATCTGTATACTCAACACAAGAATGCACAATAGACTCTGGATGAATAATCACATCAATTTTTTTATAAGGCATTTCAAACAAATAATGTGCTTCTATCAATTCGAGACCTTTATTCATCATTGTTGCTGAATCAACAGAAATTTTTTTTCCCATTGACCAATTAGGATGTTTAACAGCTTGTTCTGGAGTAATATTAGCAAGATCTTTAATATTTTTATTTAAAAAAGGACCACCAGATGCTGTTAAAATTAATTTTGAAACATGTGATCGATTTTTTGAATCTAATACTTGAAAAATTGCATTATGTTCTGAATCAACTGGGAGTATGATTGAGCCATTTTTTTTGGCGATGGATTTGATCAACGATCCTGAACAAACCAAACTCTCTTTATTAGCTAATGCAATGGGTATGCCTTTTTTTGCAGCCTTGACGACAGGCATTAATCCTGTTGAACCAGTAATAGCAGCAACAACCATATCAGTTTCGTAGTCAAGTATTTCATCGTAACAATCTTTACCATTAACAACCTTTAAAGATTTATTAGAATTTACTTCCTTAAATTTTTTGAAGGATTCAGTATCATTAATAGAAACTATCTTTGGTTTAAAGTTATTTACCTGTTTCATTAATTTTTTATAGTTATTATTAATAGACAAGCCAACTATTTCATATTTTTCAGGATGACACTTTACAAGATCTAAAGTCGAATCGCCTATTGAACCTGTTGAACCGAATATTGTAATTTTTTTTTTCATCTAACTTTATATTATAAAAAAAAAATTAAAATTTAGCATTTTTAAAATAAATATTATTATGATTAATAAAAATAGTCCATCAAGCCTATCTAAAACACCGCCATGACCAGGAATCAAATTACTACTATCTTTAACATTACATAATCTTTTAAAGTAAGATTCTAAAAGATCTCCAAGTTGGACAATTATAGAAAAAAATATTGAAGAAAATACAATTAAATAAACTTCCGTTATGTTTGCAAACATAAAAACAGAAACTATACAAGGAGTGAAAATCCCTCCAAAAGTTCCTGAAAAAGTTTTACCAGAACTTAATGAAGGATAAATTTTTTTACCTTTAAAAATTTTACCTATAAGATACGAAAAAACATCAGTTAGAATCGTAAAAAAAAAAATAAAAAATAAATATTGTTCATAATTATTATCATTTCTAAGATTAATTAGTATAAAAAAGGGTGCTGAACAATAAATAAGACCAATAACTTTCTCAAAATCAAATTTTAAAATAAAATAAATATAAAGAACAAGAAATATTGATATTAATAAAATTAAAATTTGATTTGAATAATGAAATAACAATAATAACGTGTTAACCTTAAATATAATAAGAAAATCTAAGCTACTTATTTTTTGTCTACTAAGAAGAGTATAAACTTTTTTTTTTTTTATATCTTCAGATAAGTCTTTGAATATTTTCAACCTAAAAAATTCCCATAAACTTAGTGAAAGCAAGATTTGGATGATGAAGAAAAAAATTAAATTATTTTTTGAAAAAAGAAGAAATAAAAGAGGAAAAAGAAAAATAGATGAAAAAAACCTTAATTGAAAATTTTTCGCCATTAATCGCCACCATATCTTCGTCTTCTATTAACAAAATTTTTTAAAGCAGTCATGTATCTTTTAATATCAAAATCAGGCCATTGAGTTTTAGTAAAATATAATTCAGAATAAGCTATTTGCCACAATAAGAAATTTGATAACCTTTTTTCACCAGAAGTTCTTATTACAAGATCTGGCTCAGGTAGATGACTAGTCATTAAATTTTCAGAAATCATACTCTCTGTAATCTTAGTTTTTATTTTTTTTTTTATTATTTTATTAAATGCTCCTAAAATCTCTCCTCTTGAACCGTAACCCAAAGCTAACGTAAAAAAAAGTTTATTAAAACTATTTGTAACTTGTCTTAATTTATACAGTTTTTTTCTTATTGGCGAATCAAATTTTTCTATATTACCAATGAAAGAGAAATTTATTTTATTTTCCAAAAAATTATCAGTTTCAGAATCTAAATAGAGTTTTAATAATGATTGTAATTGAATAACTTCAACTTTGCTTCTATTCCAATTTTCAGTCGAAAATCCGTAAAATGTTAGGTATTTTATATTAAGCTTAATTGATTTGCTAACAATTTTCTTGATTATCTCAGCACCTTTTTTATGTCCGTCAATAATAGGTAGATTATTTTTTTTTGCCCATCGTCTGTTTCCATCCATTATAAAAGCAACATGTGATGGAAACAAAGTTTTAGTATCAATTCCATGAATCATTGATCGTTGATTATACTCTTAATATATCTTTTTCCTTATCCGTAAATAAAGTATCTATTCTTTCTATCAATTCGTTTGTCATCTTTTGAACTTCTTCAGAAAACTTAAAAGATTCATCTTGTGAAATTTCTTTATTTTTTTCAAGGTTTTTTATTTTTTCCATTGCGTCTCGACGAATATTTCTAATTGAAACCTTAGAATCTTCAGAATATTTAGAAGCAATTTTTACTATTTCTAATCTTCTTTCTTCAGATAGTTCAGGAATAGGGATTCTTATCAAGCTACCTTCAATCATTGGGTTAAGTCCAAGGTTAGAGTTTCTTATTGAATTTTCAACAGTATTAACAAGTGAATCATCCCAAACTTGAACTGTTAATAATCTTGATTCAGGAACACTAATATTAGAGACTTGGTTTAAGGGTACTTTTGAACCGTAAGCTTCAATTGAAATTGGATCTAATAAAGATGTTGAAGCTCTACCTGTTCTAAGTCCAGAAAACTCCCTTTTTAAAACTTCAACAGCTTTTTCCATTTTTTCCTCATATATTTTCAAATCAAACATAACTCTAACTTTTTATTACTGTAAAAGAACCCTTACCATTTATTATCTCAATTAAAGAATCTTTTTGCAATATTGAAAAAACTACAATCGGAATTTTATTTTCTTTAGCGAGTGTTATAGAAGTTATATCCATTACTTTTAAGTTTCTACTAATTACATCATCATAAGTTAGGTCATTAAATTTTTTTGCCTTTGAATTTTTTAATGGGTCAGAGTCATAAATTCCATCTACCTTTGTTGCTTTAAGTAAAAAGTCACACTTCATTTCTGAAGCTCTAAGTGTAGCAGCAGTATCTGTAGTAAAAAAGGGGTTTCCTGTACCAGCTGCAAAAATAACAATCCTATTTTTTTGTATATGTCTTATTGCCCTTCTCCTTATGTAAGGTTCACAGACTGTATCCATTTTTAAGGCCGAAAGAACCCTCGTTTGAATGCCTTTTTGTTCAAGGGAATTTTGGAGTATCAATGAATTTATTACTGTTGCCATCATTCCAGTGTAATCTGCGGAAGATCGATCCATTCCAGAAGAAGATGCAGATACACCTCTAAAAATGTTACCCCCTCCTACCACAATAGAGAGTTTAGTACCATCTTTGTGGATAATTGATATTTGTTCTGTTAAAGAGTTAATTGTATTCAGATCTATTCCAAAATCATTATTTCCCATTAATGATTCTCCTGATAACTTCAGTAAAATATGCTTTTTTTTTAGATTGATCAAAATGAAATAGTTTTCTTATAGACCTAATTTAAAAATAAAGTAGTTTTTGATAGCTAAGTCCAGATTATTATTTTTGTTAAATTCAGATATGACATTTTTTACTTTAATTTTATTATCAATAACAAAGGGCTGTTCCAGCAAACAGACATCCTCATAAAACTTTTTAACTTTCCCATCTATAATCTTTTCGATAATGTCATCAGGCTTTCCTGACGATTTAAGTTGGTCATTGTAAATATCCCTTTCCTTAGAAACCAAAGAGCTATCTAAAGAATCAATATCTAATGCTTTTGGTTCTGAAGCAGCAATATGCATACATATTTGCTTAGATAATTCACTAACATTGGTATTGTTTTCTTTCACACTAAAAGATAACAAAACTCCAAGTTTACCTGAATTTTCTGATACAGAATTATGTAAATATTTTTGTAGTTTAATATTAGGGTCATCTACTAATTTTAATTTCTTAATAACTATATTTTCACCAAGTTTAGATATTAAATTGGTAAGCTCATCTTTAACTTTAGTATTTGAATTCTCATAAGTAGATTCAAGAAGATCATCAAGACTTTGAATTTTATTCTTGGCGCAAAGCTCTGATGTAATTTCACAAAATTCTTGGAAATTTTCATTTTTAGCAACAAAATCTGTTTCAGAATTTATTTCTAAAATTACCCCAGTACTACCTACAATCCTTATGGTAATCAGACCATCAGTAGCTGATCTTTCTGATTTTTTTTGAGCTGTATTTACACCTTTTTTTCTTAACCAATCAATAGCTTTTTCAATATCATTAGTTTCATCCAAAGCTTTTTTACAGTCCATCATTCCAGCTCCAGTCTTATTTCTTAATTTTTTTATATCCTCTGGTGTAAACGGCATTTAATTTTTACTTTCAGATTTAACGTTTTGATTTCTAGTTTTATTTTTATTAATTGTTTCAGCAACTGCGTTACAATAAAACTCAATAGACCTTATGGCGTCATCATTTCCAGGTATTGGATAGTCAATTCCTTCTGGATTTGAATTAGAATCGAGAATTGCAACTATTGGAATTTCAGATTTATTAGCTTCTTTTACAGCAAGAAATTCTTTATTTGTATCGATTATAAATAGCAAATCAGGTTTAGAATTTAAATCTTTAATTCCACCAATTGATTTGTTAAGTTTTTCAGCTGTATTTTGAAATTTAAGTAGTTCTTTTTTGGTGTAAGATTCCGAATTATTTTCTAGAATATCTTCAATTTTTTTTAATCTTTTAATAGAATTTTGAATGGTATTCCAATTAGTTAAGATTCCCCCAAGCCATCTTTTATTTATAAAAAATTGGTCACATGATTTAGCATATTTTTCAATTAAATCTGAAGCTTGTCTTTTAGTACCAACAAATAAAACACTTTTACCCTGTGATGAAAAGTCTCTAAGAATTTTTAATGCCTCATTAAATAAAACTATTGTCTTTTGTAGGTCAATAATATGAATTCCATTTCTATGACCATACAAATATTCTGACATCTTAGGGTTCCATCTATTTGTCTTATGACCAAAGTGAACTCCTGCATCTAAAAGATCTTTAATTGATATATCTTGCATAATTCTCCGGTTTTACATTCACACAACAAATAACACCAGAGCTGTTGTGTGTTTGAAATTAAATAAGAAATTACATTCTTAAAAATATAAATCAATACTTTTTTTAATTAATTTCTTTTATATCTATAACGCCTTCTGTATTTTTTAAAGAAACTAAAAAGTCCATATTGACGTTAAATTTATTATTACTTGTGATTTTTATTTCATGATTAGAATGTAAAATTTTGAAGAAAAATTCATTGTTACCATTATTATTTTCATCTAATAATAATTTCAACTTCTGATAATTTAAATTATCTTTATCTAATGAAATTAAATATTTTAATTTTTTCTCAGGATCATTTAATGGAGTTATAGAAGTAATTACAGGTCTACTAGAATCTTTGAAGTTTTGAAAATCAAGCCGTAAAAATATTACTTTACCAATTTTTAAATAATTTTGTGAAGATTTTAAAACTTCTGAAAAGCAAATTGCATCAAGGCTTCCTGTTTCATCAGATAAATTTATGAAACAATATTTTTTCCCAGTTTTGGATGTTCTTTCATTAAGTTCAGAAATAAGAGAAATTACATTAAATGATTTATTTATTGTATCAGAGTCAAATTCAATATGGTTGATATTACAAATACTTGTTATATTTTTATTATTATTTAACGTTTTATAGAATTTAGAAGGATGATCTGATAAGTAAAATCCAAATGAGTCAAACTCCATTGTTAATTTTTCTTCAAGTTTACAATCTTTATAATTTGTCGAATCAAATTGTTTATGATCAATAAAGTCAGAAAAAAGATTATCTTGATCTTTTGAAACATTTTTATGATAACTAGAATTAAAATTAATTATTTTATCAATATTTTGGTATAAAAAGTTCTGGTTTTTTTCTATGGAATTTAGAGATCCTGAAAAAATTAAACCTTCTAACACTTTTTTATTTAATATTTTGTTGTTTACTCTTTGTAATAAATTAAGTAGAGAATTAAATTTTCCATTCTTTCTTCTTTCATCTAAAAGCTCCATTATTGAATTTTCACCAATATTTTTAATTGCGCTTAAACCATAACTAATTCCGATTGCTTTCTTATTGTTATTATAAACAACCTTAAAGAAAACATCCGATTTGTTAATATCGGGTGTAAATAATTGAAAGTTTAATCTTTTTATTTCATAGCAATAATTTGAAATCTTTTCAAAATTTCCTACATCGTGGTTCATTAGTGAACAAAAAAACTCAAGAGGATAATTAGCCTTCAAAAATGCTGTTTGATATGCAATTTTTGCATACGCTGCTGCATGGCTTTTGTTAAAACCATAACCTGCAAATTTTTCTATTTCATTAAATAGATTTTGAGCTTTATTTTCCGAAATTTTATTTTCCATACATCCCTGAACAAAATTTGATTTCTGTGCAAGCATTTCTGATCTAATTTTTTTTCCCATTGCTCTTCTTAGCAGATCAGCTTTTGCCAAACTAAATCCTGCTAATTTTTGGGCTATTAACATAACTTGTTCCTGGTAGACCATAATTCCATGGGTTTCATTTAGAATTTCTTTTAATGATGGGTGTAAATAATCATATTCTTCTTTACCTTGTTTTCTATTAATATAGGTAGGAATATTATCCATTGGTCCTGGTCTATAAAGTGAAACAACAGCAATAATATCTTCAAATCTATCAGGCAAAACTTTTTTAAGAGTTTCTTTCATTCCCTGACCTTCAAGTTGAAATACACCAGTAGTGTCGCCTTTTTTGAGCAGATCGAAAGTCTTTGAATTATCTAATGGAAGTTCATTTATATCTACTTTTTTTCCAATGTCTTTTAGATATTTACAGGCTTTATCAATTACTGTTAAGGTTTTTAATCCAAGAAAATCAAACTTTATTAGTCCCATCTTTTCAACATATTTCATAGAAAATTGAGTAACTGGAATGTCAGATTTTGTATCCTTGTAAAGTGGAAGTAAATTTAAGAGAGAAGTGTCTGAAATGACTATTCCTGCTGCATGAGTAGAAACATGTCTATATAAACCCTCTAAATCTATAGAAATTTTAAATAGTTTTTTAATATTTGAATCATTTTTTATTAGTTTTTTTATTTTTTCATCGCCTAAAGTTTGACTTAATCCAATAGGTTGAGCAGGGTTATAAGGTATCATTTTACAGATATCATCAACCAAATTTAATGGTAATTGCATAACCCTCCCTACATCTCTTATAGCTACTTTTGCTTGAAATGAACCAAAAGTAATTATCTGCGCAACATTAAGCTCTCCATATTTTTTTCTTACATAAGAAATAACTTCATCTCTTTTTTCCATACAAAAGTCGATATCAAAGTCAGGAAGTGAAACTCTCTCTGGATTTAAAAATCTTTCAAATAACAGTCCAAATTTTATAGGATCTAGATCTGTAATAAATAGTGACCAAGCCACTAATGAACCAGCTCCAGAACCTCTACCTGGACCAACAGGAATATTATTTTTTTTTGCCCAGTTAATGAAATCCGAAACTATTAGAAAGTAACCCGAGTAACCCATTCGTGTAATTATTTGGATTTCATAATCTAGCCTTTTTTTATAACTTGAAATTTTATTTTCATTAGATTTTTCTTTTTTAAGTCTATTTAAAAGACCTTCTTCAGATTGTTTTTTTAAATAATTATCTTCCTCTACTTTTGAATGATAAACTTTAGGAAGAATAGTCGGTTTTTCCTCAAGATAAAAGTTACATTTCTGTGCAATCAACTCTGTGTTCGAACATGCTGACGGAATATCTGAAAATAATTCAAGCATCTGAGATTCTTTTTTTAAATAGTACTCTGGATTACTTTTTAATCTATCTTCAGAATCAATGTATTTTTGCTCAGAAATACTTAATAATGCATCGTGGGAATTAAAAAATTTCTTATCTAAAAAAAAATTCTCATTCGTAGCAACTAATGGAATTTTATAATTAAAAGATTTAGAAATTAGATAATTGTTAAAATTTATTTCTTTATTCGTTAATCTTTGAATTTCTAGAAAAAAATCATTTTTAAAAATTTTTTGGAAAAGATTTATAAGTTTATCACAAACTCCAAAATTATATCGTCGAAAGTTTTCACTTAAGACTCCAAATTGACCACCTGCGAGGCAAATCAAACCTTCATTAAAACTTTTTAAATTATCGACTGTAACAAATACATCAGTATTTAATGAGTTTTTGAGACTTGAAATTGAAATTAATTTAGATAAGTTTTGAAATCCTTTTTCATTTTTACATAATAGGAGAAGAAATCCCGGAGCAAAATTTTCATCTCTAAAATAAATATTTGAACCTAAAATTGGCTTAATTCCCTTTTTAATACATTCAATCGAGAACTCCATACACCCAAATAAATTATTAAAATCAGTAATTGAGATGCAAGGTATTTTATTTTCAACACAAAATTGAATTAATTCGTTAATTTTTATTGCCCCCTTAGATAGAGAATATTGAGTGTAATTTCTAAGATGAATAAACTTTGGACTAAATTTCAATTAATTTACCTTTTTCAATTTTATAACAAACATCCAACCTTTTAATTATTTCCAAATTATGAGTAGCAATAACAGAAGTTGTCTTATTTTTTTTTGTCAAACTAAGTATAAGATCCATTACTAATGAAGAATTATTTTTATCTAAACTACCTGTAGGTTCATCGGCAAGGAGCAAAACCGGGTTTTTAATCAATGCTCTGGCAATTGCAATTCTTTGTTGTTCTCCACCTGATAATAAACCAGGTTTTAAAAATTTTTTATTTATCAAACCTAACTTATCTAAAAGAATAAGGGATCTTTGTTTTGCTTTACCAAATGACTCGCCGTTTAGAATTAATGGAAAAGCAATATTTTCAAGAACATTAAAATCCTCTAACAACTGATTATTTTGAAAAATATACCCTATAAATTTTCTTCTAATTTCTGTTTTATTATTTTGAGACAAACCAAAACAGTTTTTACCCTGAAGAATGTATTCACCAGACGTTGGTGTTTCTATCATTCCTAATATGTTTAGAAAAGTTGATTTTCCAGATCCAGAAGGTCCTATAATACCAATATTTTTTACTCCTTTTACTGAAAAATTAAGTTCAGATAAAACCTTGATAATTGAATCACCTTGAAAATAATTCTGACTTATATTTTTTAAACTCAGCAAATCAGTCCCATTTGATAAGATTTATCGGATCAACCTTAGATGCCCTTACCGAGGGGTAAATAGTTGATATGAATGAAAGAAAAGTAGAAATTACAGCAATTTTTAAGATTTGAGAATAATTAATTATAACCGGAAGTTGTGAGAAAAAATAAATTTCCTCAGAAAACAAATTAGAATCAAGAAACAATTCAATAAAACTTTTTATTTCATTTATATTTATGCAAAAAATTAAGCCTAGAAAACATCCAATAATAGTACCTAATATACCAATAATTGAACCATTAATAATAAATATTTTTAATATTTGGTTTTTTTTTACTCCTAATATTCTCAATACACCTATATCTCTTCTTTTCATTGACACCAAAATAATCATAGAAGAAATAAGATTAAAAGCAGCCACTATTATTATAAGCAACAAAATTAAAAACATTACATTTTTTTCTACCTCAAGAGCATTAAATAATGAAGGGTTTAATTGTCTCCAATCGGAAATTTTAAAAAAACTTGGAATATTTGCTTTTAATTGAACTTGCTTCTCATCCAATTCATCAAAATTTTTTAATTGAATTTCATAAAAATCAAAAAAATTTCCCATATTTAAAAAACTTTGAATTATTTCTATTGGAATAAAAATCAATGCAGAATCATACTCGTACATTCCTGTATTAAAGAAACCAACAACTTTAAAACTTGAGGATCTCGGCATATTTCCAAAAACAGTTTGAATGTTATTGGAGGAAAGAATATTAACATAATCATTAATTTTAAGATTTAGTTTTTTTTTTAATTTTTCACCAACTAATATCCCTTCATTATTTTTAAACGCATCAATTGATGAAGATTTAATATTCGAAAAGATTCGTCTTTCAGAAAAATATTTACCCTCAACTCCCTTTAAAAAAACACCTGTTGAAAAAGAGTTTTTTGAAAATAAAGCCTGACTTACAATAATTTTATTAACAAAAACATCAGAAATTTTTTTGTCTAAGGTTTCATTAAGTAAGTCTTTATTATTAATTTTAAAATTATTAAAATGTTGTAATTTTAAATGTCCGTTAACACCAAGAATTTTATTTGTAAGTTCATCTCTAAATCCATTCATGACAGACATCACTATAATTAGTGTTGCCACACCTAATGAAATACCAACAAAAGAAAAAATAGTAATTATAGAAAAGAATTTTTCTTTTGTTTTGGGCAAGAGATATTTTAAAGACACCCATATTTCAAAAAAAGTTATCATCAAATTTTCAGGTTTTTTAGAAATTTAATTATATTATCACTAGAAATAATTGATTCACTTAAATCTTTTCTAGTCTTTACACCAATTTCCTTATTATCAATAAAATTCCTTCCAACAATTATTTGAATTGGAATTCCGATTAAATCTGCATCAGAAAATTTTATACCAGGTCTTTCTGAACGATCATCAAACAAAACATCATAATTATTTTTCTTCAAATCATTATAAAGTTCTTCACAGAAAGTTTTTGTGATTGAGTTATCTGAAGTTAAATTGATCAACACAATATCAAAAGGTGATACCTCTTTTGGCCAGACAATACCATTTTTATCATTAGAGGCCTCAATGATAGCAGCGGGAATTCTTGAGATACCAATTCCATATGAACCCATAAATGGAAAAGTCTTGTTATTTTCATGATCAATTTTAAAATCAAATGATTTACTGTATTTTGTCCCAAAGAGAAATATATGACCAAGCTCGGTGCTTTTGAGTTGCCTTAAATTTTGACTAATGTTCAGGGATTCATATAGTTCATCTGTAAAACTGTTCATTGATTTTATTTCTGAAATTTTGAGTTTAGAGAAATTACTTTTTAAAAAAACTTCATCAATAAATATTTTTGATTCACCTGTCTCTATTAAAAGATGAAACTCATGAGAAAGACTTCCTCCAATTTCTCCACTAGGTGCTCTAACAGGAATAATTTTTAATCCTAACTTTTCAAAAATATTTAAATATAGTCTAAAAAAATTTTCATAAGTTAATTCTCCTGACTTTTCATCTTTATCAAAACTGTATGCATCTTTCATCAAAAATTCTCTGGCCCTCATTACTCCAAACCTGGGTCTAATTTCATCTCTAAATTTACTTTGGATTTGAAAAAAATACCGAGGTAAGGTTTTATGACTTTTAATAAAGAACTTACCAATTGCTGTAATCATTTCTTCGTTGGTAGGTCCATAAAGAAGTTCTTTATTATTTCTATCAATTATCCTTAACATTTCTTTACCATAAGTATCGTATCTATTACTTATTTTCCATATATCTGAACCTTGAATAGTAGGCATTAGAATTTGATTTATTCCATGACTATCATGCATTTCTTCGATGATTTTGATTATTTTTTTTAAAACTTTAAAACCGAGTGGTAACCATGAGTATATTCCAGAAGTTTCTTGCTTTATCATTCCAGATTTAATCATTAGTACATGGGATTTTAGTTTTGCGTCAGATGGATTTTCTCGAAAAGTTGGAATAAAAAAATTAGAATATTTCATTTTTTATTACAATAGCAACTAATGTCAAAATTAATGTTACAAAAGACGAAATAATTGCTTTTTTTTTTACTAACGATTTCTTAGGTGCTCCAGGATCATTTCCAAATCTTACATCTTGATCACGCTCTATACCAAACGGTAACATAACAAAAAAAACAAGCCACCAGAGAATTAGGTAAATTACAAGAAAATCAAGCAATCATTTACTCCTGTTCTAATTCTATTAAAGTGCCATAAAAGTCTTTTGGATGCAAAAAGATAACGGGTTTATTATGAGCCCCAATCTTTGGCATGCCGTCGCCAAGAATTCTTATGTTTTTTGACTTCAGCGTCTCACATGCTTGATTAATATCATTCACTTCAATACAAATATGATGCATTGCCCCTCCAGCATTTCTCTCTAAAAAATTCTTAATAGGAGAGTTTTTTCCATAAGGGTGCATTAATTCAATTTTAGTGTTACCTAGATCAACGAACACAACACTAACCCCGTGCTCAGTATAATCGTATACTTTAGATACATTTGCATTTAAAACATTTTTATACTTTTTGGAGGCATCATCAAGGTCAGGAACAACTATAGCAACATGATTAAATCTTTTTAGCATAATTAATTATATTCTAAATTCTAACAATCTCAATATAAGTTAAAGGTTTTAATCCTATACTTTTCTTTATATAAGATCTAACAATTTTTTTTAATTCGTCTCTCAAAATTTCATCAATTAACGATTTAGATACCATTTCATTAATTTGTTTTGAAATGAGGTTTCTTATATCTTCAATAAACACATTTTGATCTGTAACTGTTGGACAAAAAATAACAGGTTCTGTAAGTAATTTATTATCTAAATTTAAAATTATATTTATAAAAATTTCACCCTCAGAGCTCACGACTTTAAGATTTTTTAAAAAATTATTTTCTAACGAAAAAGTTTTACTACCTTTCAAAAGAATTCTACCTGAGGTAACTTTTTCAATTATTTTTGAATTATTACTTTCTAGCAAAACCACATCACCATTTTCAACCAAAACCTGTTTTTTTATTCCACAATCTTTGGCATAATTGGCGTGTTCACTCAAGTGTTTAAACTCTCCATGTACAGGAATTATAGTGTTGGGGGAAACCCATTCATACATTTGTTTTAGTTCTTTTTTTGAGGGGTGCCCAGAAACATGTATTTTTGAAATTTTACTGTCAATTATCTCTACTTTTTTTTTAAGTAATTGATTTTTTAACTCATTAATTTTTTTTTCATTACCAGGTATTTCTCTAGAAGAAAAAATAACTAGGTCGTCATTAAAAATCTCAATAAATCTATTTTTGTCATTTACTAATCTTGACAAAGCTGCATTAGTTTCTCCTTGACTACCAGTGCATACAATTACTAAATTATCCTCTGAGATTGAAAAAGACTCCTTTTCAGAGACTATGTTATTTAAATTTTTCAGATAATCATTTTCTTTAGCTGATTCGTAAATTCTATGAATTGACCGTCCTAAAAATACACAGCATTTATTAAATTCATTTGAAACCTTCAATATTGTTTCTAACCTAGCTATGTTTGAGGCAAAACAAGTTATTATTATTTTATTTTTATCTTTTTTTGAAAAAATTTGTCTTAACTCTTCTCTGACATCATTTTCGCTACCAGATGGATTTTCATTGAAAACATTAGTTGAGTCACAAACCATTATGTCCATACCTTCGTTTTTTAGATCATTTAACTTCTTTACATCTATGGGGTTCCCTACTAGTGGTGTAGGGTCAATTTTCCAGTCACCAGTATGAAATATATTAAGCTTTTCAGTTCTAACGATAATTGCATTTGGCTCTGGAATTGAATGAGTTAATGCTAAAGTTTCAATGTAAAATTCTCCAATCTTTACCCTTTCATTATAATTTAGAAGCTCGATATTTACGTCTTTAATACCAGATGAATCAAACTTTCTTTTTAAGACAGAAGCAGTAAAAGATGTTGTGAAAATTCTTAAACTTCCAAGCTTATCATAAAGAAATGGAACTGCACCAATATGATCCTCATGAGCATGTGTTAGAATTAATCCATTAAGCTTTATATTATTATTGATCAAAAAATCAATATTTGGCATTATAAGTTCATTAGAGGAAAGGTTTGAGTTTCCAAACATAACACCTAAGTCAATCATTATCCAGCTTCCGTTGTAATGATATAAATTACAATTCATACCAATTTCACCGGACCCTCCTAAAGGAATAAAAACTAAATCATTTTTTGAAAATTTCATTTTGTGTATTCGTTTAAAATATAATTCAAAGCCTTAGAAGTAAAGAATTCATCAATTAATACTACTTCTTTATGAATTCCTTTAAAATAATTGGCATTACCGCCTGTCAAAATTATTTTAAAGACTTCTTTCTTTTCCTCTTCAATTTTCCTTATTAACCCCTGAATCATTGAGACGTATCCCCAAAAAAAACCAGATTCTATTGCTTCCTTAGTACTAAATCCAATAACTTTTTTTGTTTTTTTAAACTTTACTAAAGGTAGCTTCGCAGTCTTATATCTTAAAACATCAAGAGATAAATCAATACCTGGTGTTATAACACCTCCATAATAAACACCTTTTCTATCAAGAACATCAAATGTAGTTGCGGTGCCAAAATCAATAACTATAACACAGTTTTCATAAATTTTTTTGGCATATATTATATTGGTAAATCTATCATCACCAATTTCATTTTTTTTTTTAATGTTGGTTTTAATGTTAATTTTCTTTAGTAAATCTTTTAGAGAAACAGAATTAATTGAGTTATCTTTTAAAAAAGCTTTAAGTATTTTTTCACTTGAGGGAACTACAGAAGAAATCAATAATTTAACATTTGGATCATTAAAAAATTTACTTTTTAAGACTTTCAATGCTTCCAAATCAAATTTCTCTTTAGGAATTTTTATAAATTTAAGTAGTTTATTTTTTTTAAACATACAAAAAGAAATTATTGTATTGCCTATATCAACAGTAACATTCATCATAATATTTGACCAAAATTAATTATTAATTTTTCTTTTGAGGTAGTTAACACTAATTCACCATTTTTTGTTATCGAACTAAATTTACCTTCCAAAATTTTTTCTTTAAACTTAATTTTTACAACTCTTTTAAAATCCTTAAAGTTTTTTAGAAAATCATTATCTATTTTCAGCATTGAAGAGTTTTTAAGTTCATAATAATTACTAGATAATATTTTTGAAATTTCTAAAAATAATTTTAATGGAGTGATAGTTTTTGATAAATTTCCAAGAGAAATTGTTGGATAACAAAGATTTTTAGGGTTACTAACTAAATTAATTCCAACACCAAATAAAAAATAATTTACTTTTCCCTTTAATATACTAGTTTCTACAAGAATACCTCCTAATTTTTTCTCATTCAAATAAAGATCATTGGGCCATTTTATTTTTAAATCCAAATCTGGGTTAAATTTTTTAAGAACAATAAAGATTTTGTTTATAAACCATAAATTTATTTGACCTAACCTACTAACTGTCGTCTGAAAATTAAATAAAAAGGAGCAGGTTAAATCCCCTTTTTTACTTATCCATTTTTTTCCAGTACGTCCTCTGCCAATTTTTTGTTTTAAAGCTAACAAGGCAATATTTGTTGATTTTTTAAAATCATAAATTTTTTTTGTAGTATCATTTGTATTTTTCAAAGACTTATAAAAAAAATGATCAAAATTAGAATTATACATTATTTTAATGCAAATAATGAAAGTGCTATTGAAGTAGAAAGGTTTAGAAAAAATTGCGGATAAAGTATCACGGTTAAATTAAAAAAAGAAAAAAGAATCATTAATAATTTTGACTGATTATTAGTTAAAATATCCAATTCTTCAGTTGGTTCATCAAAAAAAATTGACTTAACCATTCTTATGTAATAAAAAGCCGCAACTACAGAAGTTAAGACGGCTATAGTAGCTAAAAAAAACAAATTACTATCAACAACAACATTAAGAATAAGTAACTTTCCCACAAACCCAGCTAATGGAGGTATACCTGCCATTGAAAAAAGAATTATTGCTAGGCAACCTGCCATTACTGGTTCTGTTTTATAAAGACCAGATAAATCTTTAATTGTAGTAACATTAATTTGGTCTCTTTGCATATTTAATATGAACAAAAATACACCAAGATTCATAGTTAAGTACAAAATTAAGTAAATAGAAATAGCGGTTATCCCGTCTTCAGTGCCAGGAACAAGACCCATTAACATAAAACCAATATGATTAATTGTACTATAAGCCATTAACCTTTTAATATCACTTTGCATAATAGCCCCCAGTGAACCAATTACCATCGAAGTGATAGAAAGAATTATAACTAGCTTACCCCAATCTACTATTATCTCTCCAAACGGAAAAACAAGTAATCTTATCAAAACACCAAAAACAGCAACTTTTGGAGCCGTAGATATAAAGGTCGTTACAATCGTTGGTGCACCTTGATAAACATCCGGAGTCCACATGTGAAAAGGAGCTGCTGAAATTTTTAAGGAAATTGAAACTAAAATAAAAATCAAACCAATTATTAGAATCATGGGAATATCAGGTTGGTCAATCATATATTTGCTAATTGATGAAAAATCTGTGGATCCAACAAGACCGTATATTAAACTTGAACCAAATAAAAATATACAGGTTGACAGACTTCCTACTACAAAATACTTAACTCCTGCCTCCGAAGAGTTTAAATCTTCCTTAGAGAAAGAAACTAAAATATAAAGAGCTAAACTTTGTAATTCTATAGAAACAAACAAAGATAATAAATTATTTGCGGACACCATAAACATCATACCTATAAGAGATATCAAAACAACTAATGGAAATTCTGGTCTATTTAAGGATTTATCATTTTTGACAATCAAATAAAAAAATAAAACTAGCCCCGCAGAAATCAAAATTATTAATTTTAGGAAAGAACCAAAGGAGTCAATAATAAAAAAACCTTCAAACACCTCTTCAAAAATAAAAATATCTTTTACAATTGAAAATTGTGTTACAAAAATAAGTAACAAACTTAAATACCCAATAAGTTTGTGCGAGTCAGTCTTTATAAATGGTGATATACATAAAAGTAACAAGAAGCCGATAGATAAAACAATTTCTGGTAAAATTATCAAAACGTTGCCTTTAAAAAATTGTTATTGGATACAATGATACTATTCTATCCAAAGATGAAGTAGTGTAACTTAAAATTAAATTGGGCTTAATACCTATTATTAAAATCATGACTGAAAGAGCTATGAAAGTAACAGTCTCATTAAAATGCAATTGATTCATTTTTTTATCTATATTTGGGTTAATTGGTCCAAGAAAAACTTTTTTGTATAGAAGAAGCATATAAGTTGCAGCTAGTATAACTCCGAACGAGGATATAAAAGCCACTATTGTACTTCTGCTATAAACAGACATCAAAGTTAAAAATTCTCCTATAAACCCTGAGCTTCCTGGAAAACCGATAGCTCCAAGAGTAAAAATAAGAAAAAAAACTGACATTTTAGGAATCCTTTGACTTAAACCTCCAAAATAATTAATTTCTTTTGTTTGATATCTATTATAGATAGAACCAATACAAAAGAATAATGCTGCTGAGATTATACCATGAGATATCATCTGAATAATTGCACCATGAAGACCCTGCATATTGGCCGAAAAAATACCTAATGTTACAAAACCCATATGTGCAACCGATGAATAAGCAATTAGCTTTTTCATATCTTCTTGAACAATAGCTATGAAAGAGGTGTATATTATTGCAACAACTGAAAGAAAATAAATAAAAGGTGTAAAAAAGATTGATGCGTCTGGTAAAAAAGAAAGATTAAATCTTATAAAACCATATCCACCCAACTTAAGCAGAATTCCTGCCAAGATAACCGATCCCTCTGTTGGTGCCTCCACATGAGCATCTGGCAACCATGTGTGAAAAGGCCACATGGGTATTTTCACTGCAAAGGATGCAAAAAAAGCCAACCACAACCAAACTTGTATATAAAACGGCAAAGTATAGTCAAGTAGTCTTGCTATACTTGTAGTTCCAAATTCTTGGTATAAAAAAATAATTGCAATTAACATCAACACCGAACCAAGCAGAGTATACAAAAAAAATTTATATGCTGAATAGACTCTTCGATCTCCACCCCAAAACCCAATAATTAAATACATAGGAATCAAAATTGACTCAAAAAAAATATAGAACGAAAACAGATCTATAGCGCTGAATGTACCAATTAAAAAAGATTCCAGCATAATAAATGAAGCAAGATACATCCTCATATTTTTTTTTTTTTGGGGATAAATATAAATTACACACAATAGAATTAAAAAAGTAGATAAAACAATAAATGGCATTGAGATACCGTCGACACCTAAAGTAAATTTAAGGCTGTCACTATTAAACCAATTAAATGAATTAACAAACTGAAAATGAGGTATTTCCTTGTTAAAATTCAAAGGTAGATATAATGATAGTAAAAAATTACTCAATGATGTCCAAATAGCTGACTTCTTTGACTGTATTGAAAACTCATCATTTTCAGACGATAAAAGAATAAATAAAAGCCCAATCAATGGTAGGCAAATGAGAATAGGTAATATGGGTAAGTTAATCATTAAAAAATGTAAGTGTATAAACTAATTAGTAGTGTAAGTCCTATTATAATCGATAATACATAGTGATATAAAAAACCAGATTGAAGTCTAGAAATTAAAAAACTAAATGAGAGAATAATTCTACTAAAACCGTTTGGACCAAGATTATCAATTAATTCTTTATCAACAGACTTCCAAAAACCTTTTCCAAAATAAAAAGTTGGTTTAACAAAAATTTTTTCATAAAGTTGATCAACATACCATTTATTTTTAAAAAAATTATAAATAAAACTGAGTCTTAATTTTAAAAAAGGGGATAAATTTTTAAATGAAAAATAGAGAAAAAGAATTACAATTATGCCTATAAAAATCATCATTAGAGGAAGTTTTTTAAATAAAACAGGAACATTTTGACTTATAAAAGAAGCATCTAATCCTTTGTTAACATACATTGTACTAGACCACATCTCTAAAAAACTTACTTCAGTAAAAATCAATTTCGTTAACATTCCAAAAAATATTGCAAAAACTGATAAAATTATCAATGGTAAAACCATTATCATAGGAGACTCATGAATATGTGCTTTAACTTTTTCATCAGCTAAGCTTTCACGATGAAATACGTATACAAGAAGTCTTAATGTATAAATAGATGTAAAAAGAACTCCAATTAAGCCTATTAAAAAGAAATGAAAAGAGTATTTATAGTCATTTAAATATAGAACTTCTAGAATAAGATCTTTAGAATAATAACCACTTAGAAACGGTAAACCAATTAAAGACAAAGATCCAATAAGCATTGTAATATATGTTAATGGAATTTTATTATATAACCCCCCCATTTTTTTAATGTCCTGTTCATCAGACATAGAATGAATAACTGATCCTGCTCCTAAAAATAAAAGTGCTTTAAAAAAAGCATGAGATAACAGATGGAAATAAGCAAGAGTGTATGCTGATGAGCCGATTGCCATAAACATATAACCAAGCTGACTACAAGTTGAATAGGCAATAATTCTTTTAATATCATTCTGAAAAACTGCTACAGAGGATGCAAATATACAAGTAACAGAACCAACGATTAAAATAAAGTTTAATGAAAACTCAGAGGATTGTAATAATGGGGACATTACAATCAATAGAAAAACACCTGCAGTTACCATAGTTGCAGCATGAATTAATGCTGAAACTGGAGTGGGTCCCTCCATAGCATCAGGCAACCAAACGTGTAAACCAAATTGCGCAGATTTACCCATACAACCAACAAACAAAAGTATACTTATCAATGTTAAAGAATGTATATCAAACCCCAAAAAATTAAAATAAGATTCATTTTGCGAATTAATTAAGATTTTTATTTCACTTATATTTAATGTTCCAAACACTACAAAAGTTGTAAATAAAGCTAGTAATAATCCAGCATCACCAACCCTATTAACGATAAAAGCTTTTAAAGCTGCACTATTAGCTTTTTCTTTATAATTCCAGAACCCAATTAAAAGGTAAGATGTTAAACCAACCCCTTCCCAACCAAGGAAAAGTTGAAGAAGGTTTGAAGATGAAACTAAAAAAAGCATGAAAAAAGTAAAGAGGCTTAAATATGCCATAAATAATATTCTTTTTGGGTCTTTCTCCATGTAACCAACAGAATAAATATGAATTAAAGTAGATACCAAATTAACCATTAATACCATTGATGCTGTAAGAAGGTTTAACTGAAGAGACCAATCTAAACTCAAATTACCAGAATCAATCCATCTACTTAAAATAATAGATGACTCACCGTTTATCTTTACAAATATTAGCGAACAAAAGGAAAGAATAGTCGCACTAACCATCATTATACATGAGAAAAAGTTTAAATGCTTTTTTGAAATGTTATCTTGAAGAAAAATACAAACTATAAAACTCAAAAGTGGCAGGAATACGGAAATTAAAAACAATTTTAACCCTTTAATTTACTGATAGTATCAATACTAATCGAAGATGTTTTTTTAAAAAATATAGTCAGTATAGCTAAGCCTATTGCTGCCTCAGCTGCAGCTACAACTAAAATAAACAACGAAAAGATTTGACCTGAGAGATCATCAAGTAAATAAGAAAATCCAACAAAATTTATATTTGCCGAAAGTAACATTAATTCAATAGACATTAAAATGGTAATAATATTTTTTCTATTAACAAAAATTCCAAGAAAACCAATAGCAAAAACAGAAGTGGATAAGATTAAAAAATGGATGTGTTGCATGATTAATTTAGTTTAATAATTGTTTTTTTATCAACGTTTTTTTGACTTATTGGTGAAATACTTTTTGGATTTTTAAAGTCACTATGAGCAAGAACAATTGCACCAATCATTGCAAGTAAGAGTAAAAAGCCTGAGATTTGAAAAATAATAAAATAATCTGTATACAAAAACAATCCTAAAGATTTCGTATTATCCATACCAAGGTTCATTATTTCATTAATTTTTAATAAACCACTTTCAGGAAAGATAATTTTATCTGAATTAAAAATCATGAAAAGCTCTATTAAAAAAATTGAAATCAATAGTAAACCGAATGGAAAATATCTCAAAAAGCCCTCTTTAATTATTGATTCCGATATATTTAACATCATGACAACAAACAAAAACAAGACTGCAACAGCTCCAACATAGACTATAAGTAAGGTCATAGCTAAAAACTCAGCTTTAAAAATTAAAAAAATAATGGCGGCGTTAAAGAAGGTGAATATTAAAAATAATACTGAATGAACAGGGTTTGAAACAAAAATAACCAAAAAGCTTGATAAAATGACAATAAATGAGAAAAAATAAAAAAAGTATAAAGTCATAAATATTTTGATTCCTTTTTTAAATTTCTGCTAATTTCCATTTCCCATTTATCTCCATTTTCTAGAAGCTTATCTTTATTATATATTAGCTCTTCCCTAGTTTCCGTAGCAAATTCAAAGTTTGGTCCTTCAACAATTGCATCAACAGGGCATGATTCTTGACAATATCCGCAGTAGATACATTTTGTCATATCAATATCATATCTGGTTGTCTTCCTTGATCCATCATTTCTTGGTTCAGATTCTATTGTAATTGCCTGGGCAGGACAAATAGCCTCACACAACTTACATGCTATACACCTTTCTTCTCCAGAGTCATAACGTCTTAAAGCATGTTCACCTCTGAACCTTGAACTTAAAATACCTTTTTCAAAGGGATAGTTAATTGTTACTTTAGGTTTAAAAAAATATTTTAAGGTTAGAAATAAACCCGAAATTATCTCAATTAAGAAAAACTCTTTAAAAATAAATGCTATTTTGTTTAACTTTTTCATTAATTCATTATCTAATTTTGTAAATAAATAACAACAGAAGATGTAATTATTATCCAAGCTAATGATAAAGGAAGGAAAACTTTCCAACCCAATCTCATCAACTGATCATACCTATATCTAGGAAGAGTAGCTCTAACCCAAAGAAAAAGAAAAAGTAAAATTGTAACTTTTAATAAAAACCAGACAAAGCCTGGTATATTTTGGAAAAAGGCAATTTCAACTGGTGGTAACCATCCACCTAAAAAAAGAATTGTTGACATAGAACTCATCAGAATCATATTCCCATATTCACCCAGAAAAAAAAGTCCAAAAGACATTGAGGAATATTCAACATTATAACCAGCTACTAGTTCTGATTCAGCTTCAGGAAGGTCAAAAGGAGCCCTGTTTGTTTCAGCTAAAGTAGATATAAAGAAAATAACAAACATTGGGAAGTGAGGTATAACATACCACATATTTTGTTGTTTAAGAACAATTTCACTAAGGTTTAATGAGCCAGATGTAATTAAAACAGAAATTATTATAAGACCAATAGAAACCTCATATGAAATCATTTGAGCGGCAGATCTAAGCGCACCGAGAAATGCGTATCTAGAATTACTAGCCCAACCAGCCATAATTATTCCATAAACACCAAGAGATGAAACAGCAAAAATATACATGACTCCTACGTTTATATCTGCAAGAACAATTTTATAATCAATCGGAATCACAGCCCACCCTACTAAAGCTAATGTAAAAGTAAGAATTGGGGAAAGTATAAAAATTAATTTATTAGAGTTTTCGGGAAAAATAGTTTCTTTAGTCAGTAATTTAATACCATCAGCAATCGGTTGAAATAAACCAAAGGGACCAACAACATTTGGTCCTTTTCTTAGCTGAATTGCTCCAATTACTTTTCTTTCAAAGTAGGTTAGGTAGGCAATGAAAAGCAGTAGTGGAATGACTATAAGCAAAATTTTAAAAACTATAATTAAAATATCAAAAAACATTTATTTTGTTTCTTTCAAAAAGGCTAAAGAACACTCTGACATAATTTTAGAGTTTCGACTAACTGAATCAGTCATGTAAAAGTTTGAAATATTTGATTTTATTTCTTGATCTAAAAATTTATATTTATTTTGTTTATTCTTATTTATCTTTGATAATTTGATTTCATTAATATAACTTAAATGTTCGTAATTCATAAACATCTTTTCTCTTAAATCACTGAAACTTGAAAAAGCTACAAGATTAAATAATTTAGATAGTTTATTTAAGAAATCCCAGGAATGATTGACACCATCAATTGGAAACTTAACCTGGCTTGATATTTGAGGTCTACCTTCAAGATTAACATAGATACCTTCTTTTTCAGTAAAACAACTCATTGGTATGATCAAATCAGCTCTTTTGACTGCTTTATCTCCATGATGACCGTGATAAATTACGAAAGTTTTTTTTGGTATTTTATCAAAGTTAATTTCATCTGCACTCATTAAATATAAAACGTTAAATTTACCTTCATATATTTGTTTGATTAAAGACTTAGAGATATTTTTTTTGTTATAAAAACCTAAATCAAGAGCACCAACTCTTCCCGAAAATGTTTGCAAAACATTGAAACCATTCCAGTCGGAATTTTTTGAAATTTTTTGATAAAAATTTAAACAAAAATTGAATATACCGGCCGCATCATCTTGACACATGGCACCCTGACCTAAGATAAAAAGTGGCATTTTTAATTTTTTAAAGAAATCTAAATTCTTCTTTTCATTTAATTTTTTTAGTGAAGAAGAAGTTACTCCGAGAGAGTTTACTAAAAAATTGGGTTTAAAATTACCTATACTCAAGATCTTATAATTTTTCGGTGAAGATAAAAACCTTTGTCTGATTCTCGACGATAAAATCGGTGCCTCTTTTTTTATATCAGTTCCAATTAGAAGACACGAGTCTGAGTTATCAATTCCTTTAATAGTGGAGTTAAAAATATATGAAAATCTCTGTGATGGAATAAAAAATGAATCATCTTGTCTGCAGTCATAATTTTCGATTTTTAATTCATCGAGGAAATTTTTAAATGAGAAAATGGATTCACAATCAAGTGTGTTTCCTACTAATGCTGCAATCTGTGAGGGTTTTGTATTAGATAAATTATGATGAATAGCTTTTAATATATTTTCTTCAGATTCCTCAATTAACTTTCCTTCAGTATTTCTAGAATAATACCTGTCAATTCTTTGATTACTTATTCCATCATATGCAAACCTTGTTTTATCAGAAATCCACTCATCATTAATCTCTTCATTAATTCTCGGCAAAACTCTTAAAATTTTATCACTTTTTGAATCTATTCGGATACTACTTCCAACTGCATCAAAAACATCAATTGTTTCAGTTTTTTTTAGTTCCCAGGGTCTAGCAACGAATTCATATGGTTTTGAGGTAAGTGCTCCAACAGGACACAAGTCAATAACATTTCCAGACATCTCATAATCCATAGATTCTTCGAGATAAGTTGTAATTTCGGTATCTTCACCTCTACCTATTGCACCTAACTGTTTTTCATTTCCAGCAATTTCTTCAGAAAAGCGAATACACCTTGTGCAATGTATACATCTGGTCATATGAGTTTGAATTAAAGGTCCTAAATTTTTATCTTTAACCGCCCGTTTTTGTTCAACAAAACGACTAATACCAGTGCCGTATGCCATTGCTTGGTCTTGAAGATCACATTCACCACCTTGATCACATATAGGACAATCTAGAGGGTGATTGATTAAAAGAAATTCCATCACACCTTTTCTAGCCTTCACAACCATCTCAGAATTCGTCTTTATTTTCATTCCTTCAGCTACGGGCATTGCGCAAGAAGCAACTGGTTTATTTGAATTTTCCATTTCAACTAAACACATCCTACAATTTCCTGCTATAGAAAGTTTTTCGTGATAGCAAAATCTTGGAATTTCAACTCCTGCCGACTCGCATGCCTGAATAACAGTGATACCATCTTCTACATCATAAGATTTATCGTCAATGAAAATTTGAACCATCTATGCAACCTTATCGACTTTTTTTGGTTTCTTTAATAAATCGTTTCTAAAGTGTTTTAACAGTCCTTGTATTGGCCACGCGGCAGCATCACCAAGTGCGCAAATTGTATGTCCCTCAATTTGTTTGGTTACTTGTTCAAGAAGGTCTAGCTCTTCTGCTGTAGCGCCGTTTTTATAAATTCTATCCATCATTCTCATTAACCAACCTGTCCCTTCTCTGCAGGGAGTACATTGTCCACATGATTCATGTTTATAGAACTCGGAAAGTCTTAATATAACCTTAGTAATATTGGTATTTTTATTTATTACTATTATGCCGGCTGTACCAAGAGCTGAACCAGCATCTTTCAATGAATCGAAATCCATTAAAACTTCTTCACATAAATTTTTAGGTAAAAGTGGTACGGAAGAACCACCCGGTATTATTGCTTGTAAGTTATCCCAACCACCAATGACATCTCCAGCATATTTTTGTATAAGATATTTCAAAGGAACACCCAGTTCTTCCTCAACATTACAAGGATTGTTTACATGACCAGATATGCAAAAAATTTTTGAACCAGTATTATTTTTTCTACCTAATTTACTAAACCAGTCATGTCCTCTCCTCATTATTGTAGGAACAACAGCAATGGTTTCAACATTATTTACTGTTGTGGGCATGCCGTAAAGTCCTACACTTGCAGGAAAGGGTGGTTTTAGTCGAGGCTGACCTTTTTTACCTTCTAAGCTTTCAATCAAAGCTGTTTCTTCTCCACAAACATATGCCCCAGACCCATAATGTAAATATAGATCAAAATCAAAATTTGAGCCTTTAACATCTTTTCCAAGAAGATTATTTTTATAAGCTTCATCAATTGCCTTTTGAAGAATTAAAGCTTCGTTAAAAAATTCTCCTCTAATATAGATGTAGCACTTAGTAGCTCCGATCGCGTAACCTGAAATCAAGCAACCTTCAATAAGTTTATGTGGTTCATTTCTAATAATATCTCGGTCTTTGCATGTCCCGGGCTCGCCTTCATCTGCATTTATAACTAAATAATGTTGTTTATCTCTAGATTTTGGCATAAAATCCCACTTCATACCTGTTGAAAAACCTGCCCCACCTCTTCCTCTTAAGCCGGATTCTTTGATCGTATTGATGATCTCTTGAGGTTCTTTTTTTAATATTTTTTTAATATCTTTCCAATCTCCTCTTTGAATTGCCGATTTAAGGTAGGGGGTATCTCGACCGTAAAGGTTTTTAAAAATTATATTATCTTTTTTTATCATAAGAACTCTTTCTAGGTTCCGAACCCCTTCTACCGGATTGGGAACCAATTTTTAATTTTTTTTCATTCGTTATATTATTTATTAATTTATCTGTAGTATTCAAATCTAAATCTTCATAATAATCTTGATTTATTTTCACTACAGGAGCATTTACACAAGCGCCCAAGCATTCAACTCTACTAAGTGAAAACATTTTGTCCTTTGAAATTCCGCCAATTTGAACAGCTAATTTTTTTTGACAAAAAGATAATATATCGTCTGAGCCTCTCAGCATACATGGGGAAGTTGTACAAACTTCAATGTGAAACTTACCAACTGGGGAAAGATTATACATTGAATAAAATGTTGCTATTTCTAAGACTTTGATTTCTGGGATCTCTAAAAAACTAGAAACATATTCGATTGCTTTTTTTGGCAACCAACCATTATTCTGGTTCTGAGCTATAGACAACAAAGGCATTATTGAGCTTTCTTTGTAGTTTTTAGGATAAATTTTTAAAATTTTTTTTGCTAATAACATATTTTCCTTGTTAAAATAAAACTCTTTGGGTTGTATTTTGTCTTCAGCAATTTTTTTAAAAGATATTTGACTCATCTATCTATCTCTCCAAAAACAACATCAAGGCTTCCAATAATTGCTACTAGATCTGATAGCATGTGACCCTTAGATAAAAACTCTGTAGCTTGAAGAAAGGGAAAGCCAGGTGCCCTGATCTTACATCTATAAGGTTTATTTGTTCCGTCTGAAATAAGAAGGACACCAAATTCTCCTTTGGGTGCTTCAACCGCAGTGTAGGTTTCGCCAGGCGGAACATGAAAACCTTCGGTAAAAAGTTTAAAATGATTAATTAAAGATTCCATAGATTCTTTCATAACATTTCTTTTTGGAGGAACAACTCTTGGGTCATCACTAATTGATGGTCCATCAGGCATATTTTTTAGACATTGCCTAATTATTGAAACTGATTGTCTCATTTCCTCAACTCTCACCAGAAATCTTTCAAAACAGTCGCCAGTTGAGCCTGTTGGAACTTTAAAATCGATTTCGTTGTAACAGTCATAGGGCTGTTTTTTTCTTAAATCCCAGTTCAAACCGGAAGCTCTAATGCAAGGACCAGAAAATCCCCATTCAAGTGCATCATCAGCTGAAATCTTTCCTATTCCAACAGACCTTTGTCTAAAAATTCTATTTTTTTCAATCAATTTTTCAGTATCATCAATATGTGATGTAAATTTATTACAGAAATTTTCAATATCATTAGAGAGTCCTTCTGGTATATCTCTGTGAACACCTCCCGGTCTAAAATAAGCTGAATGTAGTCTTGACCCTGAAACTCTTTCATAAAATTCCATTAATACTTCCCTATCTTCAAACAACCACAGAAAAGGTGTCATTGCACCTACATCTAGGGCAAATGTGGTTATATTAAGGATGTGATTTAAAATTCTAGTAATTTCAGAGAATAAAACCCGAATGTATTGGCCTCTTTTTGGAACATCTATTTGCAACAGCTTTTCAATTGCCAGCGAGTAAGCGTGTTCCTGACACATTGGCGAAACATAGTCAAGCCTATCAAAATAAGGCAAAGCTTGAATATAGGTTTTATTTTCAATAAGTTTCTCAGTTCCTCTGTGTAAAAGGCCTATATGAGGATCTGCTCTTTCAACAATTTCTCCATCAAGTTCCAAAACTAATCTTAAAACACCATGTGCAGCTGGGTGCTGAGGACCAAAATTAAGAGTATAATTTTCTGTTTTAGTCATCAATTTTCTTAGATTTCTCGTCACCAGGAAGATATTTTGACATTCCTTCCCATGGGCTTAAATTGTTAAAGTTTCTGTATTCTTGTTCAAGTTTTACTGGCTCACTAATGACCTTACCTAACTCATCGTCAAATTTGACTTGTGTAAAACCAGTAAGAGGAAAGTCTTTTCTCAGAGGATGACCAACAAAATCATAATCTGTAAGAATTCTCCTCAAATCTGGATGTCCAACAAATCTAATTCCAAACAAATCCCATGCTTCTCTTTCATACCAATTAGCACATCGGAAAACTTCAGTGACAGAGCTAACAGGTTTATCTACAGGAACCCATGTTTTAACCTTTATTCTAAAGTTTTTTGAAACGCTTAAAAGATTATAAATTAATAAAAATCTTTTATCCTCATTAGGATAGTCGACTGCTGTAAAGTCAATAAGTGTGTGCATATTAAACGAAGGGTTGTCTTTAAAAAACATTAATGTTTTAAGGATATCTTTATCTTGAATAAAGATACTTATCTCATTATTAGAAATATTTATTTTGAATTTACAAAAAGTCATTAAACTTTTGATTAAATCTTTCATCTCCAAAATAAATTTATCGTGTTTTCTTTGACTCATGATCTATATATTTTATTGTCTCTCATTATTTTTTTTTGGAGCTGAAGTATTCCATACAATAATGCCTCTGCAGTTGGGGGACAACCTGGCACATAAATATCAACTGGGACGATTTTATCGCAACCTCTAACAACTGAATAAGAGTAATGATAATATCCACCCCCGTTAGCACAACTACCCATAGAAATTACCCATCTCGGTTCAGGCATCTGATCATAAACTTTTCTTAAGGCAGGTGCCATTTTATTAGTTAGGGTTCCAGCAACAATCATAACATCAGACTGTCTGGGGCTAGGTCTAAATACAACGCCAAATCTATCAAAATCATATCTGCTTGCTGCAGATTGCATCATTTCAACCGCGCAGCATGCCAATCCAAAACTCATTGGCCACAAAGAACCCGATCTTGCCCAATTTATTAGATCATTTGCTTTTGTTATTAAAAAACCATGCTTTGAAATATGTTTTTCCATTTGATCATAGTTTTTTGCATCAACTTTTTTTAATTCCAATCTAGTGCTCCTTTCACCCATTCATATAAAAAACCAACTGTTAAAACAAAGAGAAAAAAAATCATTGACCAAAAGCCAAACATTCCAATTTCATTGAATGCTACTGCCCATGGAAAGAGAAATATAATCTCTAAATCAAAAATAATAAATAGAATGGCAACCAAATAAAATTTTACCTCAAATTTTCCTCTTGTTTCATCAAAAGGTTCAAAGCCGCACTCATATGTTGAGTTTTTTTCAGCATAGGGAGATTTTTTACCAACTAAAATGGATAAAAAGAAAGCCCCAAAAGAAAAGACTAATGCAAACACAAGAAAGATAAGAATTGGTAAGTATTCAATCATTTTACTAATATAGTTAAATATTTTAAAAATTACATCTTAGTTTAATATAGTTAAGTATTTTAAAAATTACATCAATTGTTCATAATTTCATAAACTCTATCAATACTTTCTTTAAAAATAGGATAATCTGTTGAATTTTTAAGTGTATTTGTTGTAATTGATTTAATTGTATTAGATAAAAAATCACAACCCACCATTTTTTCTCTTCCTTTATAGTGATACCACAAACCACCTTCACCAACTTTACAAAATGAGTTTTCATCTATATACACCTGCTTTAACTGAATAATTTTTGCATTAAATCCAAGAGACCTTAGCACATTCAACGCAAGAGGAACATTAAGTAAAGGCACTTCATATATTCTTGAAGTACTTGAAATTACTATCGTCTCATTACTACCTAATAGACCTTTTTTAGAATAAGGAACAAAAATAAATAATTCTCTTTGACTGTTGTCCATTATTCTTCCACCTAAAAGAGAAAAAGCTAAAAGCTTAGATTCCGCAACGTCAGCAACGCTAACCATAGAATTCTCTCCAAAAAACAATGTTCTAACCTCTTGAGGTAATAAAGACTCAATAATATTTTGCTGATATCCATAATCATCATACAAAGATTTTATAGCCATGTCTAAAGACATAGGAGATGGAACTATTTGAGTTCTAATAAACTCCTGAGCAATGTTATTTTGCTTATTCACTGCAGTTGCATATAACCTAAGAATTTTATCAAAAGAAATTTCATAATATCCAAGAATTTGATCACCAAATAGTGTAAAAAATTCGCATTTTTCAGGATGTTTTAAAAGAATTTTAGATGATCTATCAAGAAGTGATGCAAGAGTGGCACCTCCAAGGCTTGCAAATTTATCAATATCTATTTTTACAGTTCTTTCATCTTTAAGTTGTAAGGAATAAAATCTTATCCCTTTGTGTTTAATTTCTTCATCAGTCAAGGGAGGGCCAGACTCAAATTCTTTGGAAGTTGGGTTAAACTTTCTCAATTTAAAATTTAATAGTGTTATTAATTCTGAATCTTTGGATAAAGCACATTCAAGGTCTTCATCAATTTGTTTTAAAGCATTGGGTTGAGAAAAGTCTATATCGTCATCATCTTCTTCCTGAGAAAACAAAGGGAAAGAAAAAAAAATAAATATCAAAAGTAAAGATCTATAAAACATTTATATAAATTATAATAACATTTATTTAATTTTATAGACCTAAATTTTTTGGCGGGAGTGACGGGACTCGAACCCGCGGCCTCCTGCGTGACAGGCAGGCGTTCTAGCCAACTGAACTACACCCCCGAATGGTGGGCGGTGAGAGGATCGAACTCCCGACATCCACGGTGTAAACGTGGCGCTCTCCC
>MDTB01233081.1_pt1 | contig 33333 bp, 28 predicted proteins | sample 811161 | NCBI WGS metagenome assembly MDTB01 (sample SAMN05326650, study PRJNA326480) | marine metagenome | isolation source: seawater | place: Mediterranean Sea | collected 2009 | reverse complement strand
TTTTAATAAGCTCTATTCTATTATTTAGGCACAAAAAAAATTTTAAAAATTTATTTATAGGAAATGAAGAAAAAATTGGAGAAAAATCAAAAAAATAAAAGAACTATAAATAATTATTTTAAATATTCCATCGAGGGTTTATGTCCATAGAATAATTGAATTTGGCTATATTAGGATTTTTTTTCAACTTCAATGCACCGGCAAGAGCAATCATTGCTCCATTGTCCGTGCAAAATTCTGTTTTTGGAAAAAAAATTTTAAACTTTTTTTTCTTTGATTCTGCCAAAAAAAAATTTCTCAATTGTTTATTAGCCCCAACACCTCCCACAACAACTATTTGATTTAATCCATAAAGATTTAAGGCTTTTAAACTTTTGGTAATTAAAATTTCAACAACAGCATCAACAAAAGCTCTTGCAATATTGGCTTTTGTTTGCTCAGACATATTTTTATTTTTTTTTACCAAAATTAAAAATGCCGTCTTTAAACCAGAAAAACTGAAATTAAGATTTTTTGAATAAATCATTGGCCTAGGAAGATTAAAAATTCCAGACTCCCCAGTTTCTGCTAGTTTTGATAATTCGGCACCTCCAGGAAATCCAAGGTTTAAAAGTTGTGCTGATTTATCAAACGCCTCTCCTGCTGCATCATCAAGTGTTTCACCAATACAATTGTATATACCGATATCATCAACTTGAATTAATTGTGTATGCCCACCAGAAACCAAAAGAGAAAGAAAAGGGAATTCAGGTTTATCTGACAAAAATGTTGATAGGATATGTCCTTCCAAATGATTTACTTCAATAACTGGTTTTTTTAGCGACATTCCTAAAGCATTTGAAATTGAGGTTCCAACAAGTAAAGCTCCAGCTAATCCTGGACCTTTTGTATAAGCTATTGCATCAAGATTATGCAAATTTAATTCATTTTCAAAAAGAACTTTTTCAATTAAAGGAATAACATTTTTAATATGATCACGAGATGCTAGTTCAGGAACAACTCCACCATATTCTGAATGAACATTAATCTGAGACTGAATAGCATGACCAAGTAATCCTTTTTCAGAGTCATAAATTGCTATCCCTGTTTCATCACATGATGATTCAATTCCTAAAATAAGCATCTTTAATTAAAAATTAGTATAAATAAGAGTAAAATAAAATTCAAAAGAAAGATTAAAAGTCCAAAAAACATTAATTTATTTATTGAATTATCTAAATTTCCAAAAATAGTTTTATCGACTTTAATTAAAACCGCAGATGCATTATCTTTTGCACCTAAGTTAATTGAACTTTCAACAATAATTTTAGCAGAGCTATCCTTATTTTTATTTCCAAATTTTTTTATAGAAAAATTATTTTTTTCAAAATACTTCCAAACACCATCAGTAGCTAATAAAAAAGTATCATTTTTTTTTAGGCTGCCTCTTCCTTGTTGTATTTTGATATTTTCGTTAAAACCAACAACATTTAACAAAGCTTGCTGATTATGTTTTTCTTTTGATACGTCATCTTTGGTTAAAAGTTTTGTATTATATTTCCTAAAAAGATAAAGTCTACTGTCTCCAACATGGCAAAAAAAATAGGAGTTATTTTTGATTAATAGAATTGTTAATGTTGTCATTAAACTATTATTAAAATTGAGAATTTTTTTTTGCATTAATAAGGTTTTATTTATTGATCTTATTATGTTTTCCATTTGTGCAAGAGATGGATTAGTTTTTTTATTTTCTTTTATTGCCTTTATGAAGCGATTTACGCAAAACTTTGCTGAAATACCTCCAGCTTTTGAAGTTGATACACCGTCCGCTATTAAACCAATAACATCATAGGGAAAATCATCTAAATAGTTTTTGATTTCTAATTCCGCGTAATCTTCATTTGATTTACGTTTTCCAATATGTGAGTATTTAGACCCAAAAAAAATAAATGTCATTTGAATTAAGAATTTTAAGTTAAAGTTTAATTAATATTCACTTCAATAGCTATTATTTTAAAAATTATGCAACAAATATACTTTCATAAAAGATTTAATAGTGATATTATCTTGAGCTCTTTAATTATTTTAAATTTCATGACGACTGTTAGATTAAAAGAAAATGAGCCCTTTGAAGTAGCAATGAGACGCTTCAAGCGAACTATCGAAAAAACTGGTCTTTTAACTGAACTTCGCGCTAGAGAATTTTATGAAAAGCCTACAGCAGAACGAAAGCGTAAATTAGCTGCTGCTGTTAAGCGTCACTATAAAAGAATTAGAAGTCAGCAATTACCAAAAAAACTTTTTTAATTTTTCAAGATTTTTTTCAGCTGTATTTATTTCTTACAAATCACTCAAAAGATTGATTATGAACCTTAAGGAAAAAATATACAATGATATGAAATTAGCTATGAAGTCTAAAGATAGCAATAGATTATCGGCTATTCGTTTGATTACTGCTGGCATTAAGCAAATAGAAATAGATGAAAAAATTGATTTAGATGACAAGAGAATTTTTCAAATCCTAGAAAAAATGGTAAAACAAAGAAAGGATTCAATTTCTCAATTTATGAAAGGTAATCGTGAAGATCTTGCTGAAATTGAAAGAAATGAATTAGCTGTTTTAATTTCTTATTTACCACCATACCTTACTGAAAAAGAAATCAATCAAGAAATAGCAAATGTTATTATTGAATTAGATAATCCAAAGATAAAAGATATGGGTAAAATAATGTCTTTGTTGAAGAACAGATTTTCTGGAAGAGTAGATATGAATTTAGTTTCAAACTTGGTTAAAGAATATTTAAATAAATAATTTAATTAAGTTATGAAGTAATATTAACTTTATTTTCATTATGATCCCACAAAGTTTTATTAAGGATCTTTTAAATCGATCAGATATTGTTAGCACTATTGAGCCACATGTGAAATTGAAGAAAAGTGGTATAAATTATAGTGGTCTATGTCCTTTTCATAATGAAAAGACTCCAAGTTTTACCGTAAGCCCAACAAAACAAATTTATAAGTGTTTTGGGTGTGACGCAAGTGGAAATGCTATTACTTTTTTAGTAAATTATTTGAATTTAGATTTCAAGGATGCTGTTTATGAATTAGCAAGAAATGTAGGTTTAACTGTTCCAAATTTTAATGATCAAAATTCTGTAATTAAAAGTTCAATGTTTAAAGAAAACGAATTAAAGCTTTTTGATATTATGACTTCGGCATCACTTTTTTATTATAATGAATTAAAAAAATCAAATTCAGCTATTAAATATCTTAAAAATAGAGGTATGACTGGAGAAGTTGCAAAAAAATTTTTTTTAGGTTTTGCTAAAAATAATTGGAATAATTTAAGAGTCATTTTTTCGGATTATGATTCTGATGATTTAGTGAAATCTGGACTTGTAGTTTTTGAAAAAGATCAAAATACAAATAAAATTAAACGTTATGACAGATTTCGGGATAGGATAGTATTTCCTATTAAAAATACAAAAGGAAAGATAGTCGCATTCGGTGGTAGGCTTATTGAAAATGGCGAACCAAAATATTTAAATTCTCCAGAAACTGAAATTTTTAAAAAAAGCAAAGAAATTTATGGGTTATATGAGGCACAAATTTCTATAAACAAAATAGGTCATGTTATTGTAACTGAAGGTTATATGGATGTTCTGTCTCTTGTCCAGTTTGGCATTACTAATGTTGTTGCAACTCTTGGGACATCTTGTACAAGTTTTCATGTTCAAAAGTTATTACGTTTTACTGATAGGATTATTTTTAGTTTTGATGGAGATGAAGCCGGAGAAAAAGCTGCTTTAAGAGCATTAGAGACATCAATTCAATTCGCATCTGATAAAAATAATTTTAAGTTTTTATTTCTTCCAAAAAATCATGATCCAGATAGTTTTATTCGTCAGAATGGGAAAGATGCTTTTTTAGAATTAATTAAAAATTCAATTACTTTGTCTCAATTATTAATTAAGACTATTTCAAAAAATAATGATCTTAATACTGCTGAAGGAAGATCAAGGTCCATATATGATGCAAAAAAATTTATCAAAGATATGAAAATATCTTCGCTCAGGAGTCAAATTTTGTTAGAACTTTCTGATCTAACAAATAATGATCCAAACGATTTAATTAGGTTTTTAGAATTGAAGAATATCAATGAAATAAATGTAAAAAAAACTAAATCACACAATCAAGTAATTTCAATTGATATTTATAGCCAAATTATAAAATTGATATTGCAGTTTCCATCATTAGTTAATGATATTGAGAATAAGGCATTGACTTTAATTAAAGAAAATTCAAATGATGGAGGAAATTTAATTAAAAAAATTATAGATTTTGTTGCAGAAAATAGTGAATTAAATGAGCTTGCTGGATTAAGACATTTCTCAGAGAACAATACACATTTTTTTCATAATCAGAAATCTGATAGTTTTTACAGTAATATTCAGGATATAAAACTTGCAAAAATAATACTTTCTGATGCAATAATTCAGTTAGAGATAAAAAAATTAAAAGAAGAACAAGAAAAGCTTGCAAATTCAGGTTTGCATACAAAAAATGAGAAAGATAGTTATAGAAAAATATCTGATAGGTTGAGAGAATTAAAAATATCTATTGTCGAAAAAAATTAATATATGAAAAATTTAGACATAGAACTTTGATAAATGTTAATATTCAAGGTTTGCTTATTAATTTAATATATTCACTTCATAGTATCTAATTCTATGGATTGGTTTAATTTGGGTGGCATATGGCTAAAAGTAAATCTCCTCAAAAAACTACTGCTAAATCAAAATCTACAAAAATTGCAAATGGTCGTCCTTCAGCTAAAATTCTTAAGAAGACAACAAAAACACCTTCTAAGAAAGTATTAAAAAAAACAACTAAAAAAATAGCTAAGAAAGCAGTTAAAAATACCACTAAACAATCTTTAAAGTTACCATTGAAAGCTGCCACTAAACCAAAAAAAATATCAAATAAAAATAACACAAAAATATTAACAAAAGAAAAACAAAAGAAAATTACAAAAAAAACAAACAAAACTTCTAATCTTGTTAGCTCATCTTTAAAATCCTTAAAAAAAGTTAGTAGTGCAAAAGAGTTAAAAAAACCCTCAAAAACTTTGTCTAGACTTAAATCGAAGGCAATTTCTGTTTCAAATGCACCCTCTAATGAAAATCAGAAAAGAAAAATGCAGATTCAAAATGTGAGCTCAAATAAAAAAACTTTACCAAAAAAAACTCGGATTATAAAAGAAATTAATGAAATAAAAAAAAAGAAAATCTCACCAATTAAAAATTCGCGTGACTCAATTAATTTGTCTGATATTGATACTTCAAAGTATGTATTACCAACTGTTAAAGTCCCTGGAAGGAGAGGCAGAAAACCAAGAGATTTTCAACCAGAAAACGAAGAGGTAGCAAAATTAAATGCTCTGGAAAAAGCAGAAATTAAAGCTGCTGATAAAGCTAAGGCAAGAGAACGGAAGGCAAAAGAAAAACAGCTATTGAAAGATGCTTTTTCAGCAACAAATTCTAGTGCTAATGAAGAAGATCTTGAAAGAAAACGTCAAAGGTTAAAAGTTTTGATTAAGCTTGGTAAAGATAGGGGTTTTCTGACTCATGCTGAAATAAATGATCATTTACCTGAAAATTTTGTTGATACTGAAGCAAATGATGCAATAATTTCAACGTTTAATGATATGGGAATTGCTGTTTACGAACAAGCACCGGACGCAGAAGCTCTTTTGATGTCCGACAACGTTCCAACTGTAACAAATGATGATGATGCAGACGCAGTAGCAGAAGCTGCCCTCCAAACAGTAGATTCAGATTTTGGAAGAACAACTGACCCAGTTAGAATGTATATGAGAGAAATGGGTTCAGTAGAATTATTAACAAGAGAGGGTGAAATAGAAATTGCAAAAAGAATTGAGGGTGGTTTAAAAGATATGATTCAGGCAATATCTGTTTGTCCAATGACAATATCTGAAATAATTGAAATGGCTGATAAAATTTCAATTGATGAAAATAAAATTGATGAGGTTGTTGATGGCCTAGTTGATCTAAATGACGATAGCGACACAATAAATGTCCCTGTTATTAAATCTAATTCAATTGATAAAGATAAAGTTAAAGAAAAATCAAGTTCTAATGAAGAAGTTGAGGATGGCGAAGAGGAAGATAATAATAATGGTGGCGCAGCAGGTTTTTCAACTGAACAGCTTGATAAACTAAAAAAAGAGTCATTAAAGAAATTTGACGAGATAAGTATTCAATTTGATAAAATGCGCCAGTCATATGAAAACGAAGGATATAATTCAAATTCATATATCAAAGCACAAGAATCTATAACTAATGAATTAATGGGGATAAGATTTACTGCAAAAGTGGTAGAAAAATTATGTGATACTTTAAGAAGACAAGTGCACGAGGTTCGACAAATTGAGCGAAATATCATGAATGTTGTAGTCAACAAATGTGGGATGCCAAGATCATACTTCATAAAAGCTTTTCCAGGAAATGAGACAGTTTTAGACTGGATTGATGGCGAGGTGGCATTAAATGAATCTTATAGTCAAATTCTTTCTAGAAATGTTCCAACTGTTAAAGAATTTCAGCAAAAATTAATCGATTTGCAGATGAGAGTTGTTTTACCTTTGAAGGATCTTCGTGAGATTAATAAAAGAATGGCTATTGGTGAAATGAATGCAAGAAGAGCTAAGAGAGAAATGACTGAGGCAAATCTTCGCTTAGTTATTTCAATAGCTAAAAAATATACGAATCGAGGACTTCAGTTTTTAGATTTGATTCAAGAAGGAAATATTGGATTAATGAAAGCTGTTGATAAATTTGAATATCGAAGAGGATACAAATTCTCAACTTATGCAACATGGTGGATTAGGCAAGCAATAACAAGATCCATAGCTGATCAAGCTAGAACAATTAGAATTCCAGTACATATGATAGAAACAATCAATAAGATGAATAGAATATCAAGGCAAATTTTACAGGAAACTGGTGCTGAACCTGAGCCTGCAATTTTGTCTACTAAAATGGAAATGCCTGAAGACAAAATAAGAAAAATCATGAAGATTGCTAAAGAGCCTATATCTATGGAAACTCCAATTGGTGACGATGACGATTCACATTTAGGAGATTTTATTGAAGATAATAATACACTTGCTCCATCAGATGCAGCTTTGCATGCTTCTATGAGAGGAGTTGTAAAAGATGTATTGGATTCTTTAACGCCAAGAGAAGCAAAAGTTTTAAGAATGAGGTTTGGAATTGAAATGTCAACAGACCATACCTTAGAAGAAGTTGGAAAGCAATTTGATGTCACTAGAGAAAGAATTAGACAGATTGAAGCTAAAGCATTAAGAAAGCTTCGACATCCGTCAAGATCAGACAAATTAAAAAGTTTTTTAGAAGGTAGTTGATAAATAATTTTTATTACATTTTTTTAGGGCCCATAGCTCAGTTGGTTAGAGCAGAGGACTCATAGCGAAAGTTGTGCACCAGATGGAGAAATCCTCTGAGTGAATGGTGTCAAATTCGGTGAAATCTAAGTCAATTTAAGATATGACAATGCCGAGCCAAGCTTAGTTGATTTTTAACTTTGAAGGTGTAGAGACTAGACGGCACCCACCTAAGTGTTGCTAACATATGGTGAAGACATAGTCCAGGAAGTTGAGAAATCAACACAAACCAGAATCCTTTGGTCCCAGGTTCGAGTCCTGGTGGGCCCACCATTATTTTTTTACTCGATTTAAAAAGTACTAAATTACGGGTTATTTAACCATTTAGCTTTTCTTTTATTAAAAAAAGCCTCGAATCCTTCTTTTGCTTCTTCACTTGCTCTAATTCTGCTTATAGTTTTTGCAGTCAATTCCCGAGTGTTCTCGTTCACATCGCCAATATCGATTTTTGCAAATAAACTTTTAATTTCAACTATTGAATTAGGCCCACTTTTTAATAGCTTCTTTGAAGTTGACTCTATCGCTGCATCAAGATAATCGTCTGCAACAACGTTTTGAACTAATCCTATTTGTATAGCTTCCATGGCAGAAATTCTAGAGGTGGTTAGAGATAAATATTTTGCATTTTTTTTCCCAACAGCATTTATAAGATATGGAGCTATTGTTGATGGAATAAGACCTATTTTAGCTTCACTAACTTCGAATTTTGAATTTTCTGAAGCAACAGCTACGTCACAAACACAAATTAAACCGATGCCACCTGCGAAAACTGAACCTTGAACTCTTGCGACTGTTGGTTTATTTGATTTTTCTATCTGAAAAAACATTTCTGCAACCTTTCTAGCATCCTTTAAATTCCAATCATAGGATGCCGTACTAGCATATTTCATCCAATTTATGTCTGCTCCTGCACTAAAATGTTTGCCTTCAGCTGATAAAACAATAACTCTTACATTATTATCAACATTTGCTTCAGAGAAAGCCATTGTTAATTCAGAAACCATAACATCATTAAAAGCATTAAATACATCTGGACGAGACATTTTTATTTCTAAAACAAATGGAAATAAAAATTTAGTTTTTATAAATTTGAAATCTTTCATAACTGTAGCTTTTTTTAATAACTTGTTAGAGAATATAATAATAATAGTATCAAACTTAACAGAAAATTTTGAATTTTCTTAGAAATACTTAGTAAAAATATTTTCTATTTAATTTTTTAGTAAAGAATGACAATTAATAAAATATACGAAAAAAAGGATATATCTAATAGAAATCCAAAATTTTACACCTTCTCTGAAGCAATGAAAAAGGCAGCAGATGCTTATAATCAAGGAAATTGGAGAAGTGCAGAAAAAATATGCAGATTGATTTTAAAGAATAAACCTGATTATTCAAATGCTCTTCGTTTATTAGGATTTATAACAACTAAGACTAATAGACTTAATGAGTCTTTTCAAATTTTAAAAAAAGCTATTGAAATTAATCCTCAAAGTGCTGATAATTATTTAAATCTTGGTGATATTTATTTAAAAAAAAACCGTTATGAGGCTGCTATAAAAGAGTATGATAACTCTATATCACATAGGCCAAAATTTACGCAAGCATACATTAATAAAGCAATTTGCTTACAAAAACTAAAAAAATTTAATGATGCCCTAGTCAATTATGATGTGGCTATTCAAATAAACCCTAACTTCGCAGAAGCTTTCAGTAATAAAGGAGTTATATACCATCATTTAGGAAAGTTAAACGACGCAGAACAGTCTTATATAGATGCATTAAAAATAAAAAAAGAATATGTTGAAGCTTATTACAATCTTGGTTTAGTCCAAAAAGACTTATTTAATTTTGATTCAGCATTATTGAATTTTGATAAAGCTATAGAAAAAAAAGGAAATTTTTCAGATGCTTATTTAAAAAAAGGCGACATTTATGAGCAGCAAAAAAAATATAACTTAGCACTTGAAAGTTATAATAAGGCACTAGAGATCAATCCAAATTTGTCACAAGCATATAGTAACAGAGGATTTATTTTTCAAAAATTAAAACTCTATAAAGATGCCTTATCTGATTATGATAAAGCTTTAAGTTTAAATCCACATTTAAGTGAAGTTTATAATAATAGGGGAAATGTTTTAAGAGATCTTTCAGAGTTTGATCTTGCAATTGATAGTTATAACAGGGCATTAACAATTGATCCTGATTCTCCAAATATATATTTTAATAAAGGTTTTGTTTTATATAATATTAAAAGTTTAAAATCAGCTCTTTTTAATTTTCAAAGAGCTATTGATTTAAAATCAAACTACGCCGAAGCTTATTATTATCAAGGTAATATTCATCGAGAATTAAATAACCACAAATTAGCTTTAGAAAGTTATGATAAAGCGATCTTAATTAATCCTCTGTTTGCTAAAGCATATAATAAAAAAGGATTATTGTTAATTGATTTATATGATATTACATCTTCATTAAAATGTTTTGACAAAGCGTTAAGCATAAACGAAAAACTCTATGAAGTTATTTTTAATAAAGCAAGTGCATTTATTATGAATGATAATATTATTGAAGGATTTAATGAGTTTACAAAATATGCTAAATTGACAATAAATGAAAATGAAGATAAAAAAAAATCTGTTTTTAATTTTTTTGATTTAAAGCAAGGTGAACCTCATCATAAATCATCATTTCAATTAAAGCATGATGAAGAACAAACAAATTTTTTTTTAAAAAATTTTGATCGATTAACCAAAAATGAATTTGAAAAAAATTTATTTCTCTATGAAGGTAAAGTTACTTCACCAACAGTTAACAAAAATAATTTAAATAAAACTATTTTTGAGTGGAACGAAAATAATCCTAAAGTTATAGTTGTTGATAACTTTTTAACTAACGAAGCTCTCATTGAGTTGAGAAAGTTTTGTTTGTTTTCAAATATATGGAAAGAAAGCTGTCCAAACGGCTATTTAGGGACTTTTCCAGAACATGGATTTTCATCTTCATTGTTAGCAAGAATTTCCATTGACTTAAAAAATATTTATTCTATGATATTTGAAAAGCTTATAATGAAAAATTTATGGGGATTAAAGTATGATAGTAAATACCTAGGAAAAAAATTATTTGCTTATGATGCAGAAGTTAGTGTGAAATTTTGGATTACTCCAGATGAAGCTAATTTAAATGCAAATTCAGGAGGCTTAATAGTATGGAATGAAGCATTTTCGAAAAATTGCAAGTTTGAGAATTGTAATGATAATTTTTCAAGTATGAGGGAAGCTTTGAAATCAAAAAGTTCAAAAAAAATAAAAATCCCATATAAATCAAATCGTGCTGTAATATTTAAGTCGGATTTACTTCATGAAACAGATGATATTAATTTTAAAGAAGGCTATTTCAATAATAAAATAGAAGTTACACTTTTATATGGAAAAGCAAAAAATAATACAACTAATTCTACATAATCTTTTAGACTAATAAATATTAGATTTTTATAATTTTTAAAGGAAATAAGTAAATGAAATACTTAAATTATTTTTTATTTTTATTAATGTTATTTTCTTTTTCGTCATACTCAAAAGATAATACAAAGAGTTTGCTAACGTATGATTTTATTGGAATAGGTTTTGGAACAACACAAATAAGTCAGTCAGATCTTTCCTATGAGTTTAATGGTATGGCAATAGAGGGTGGTAAATTAATAAATGAAAATTATTTTTCAGAAATAAATTACTCTGGAGCAACGTCTACGGATTCTGTTATTGAATCAACACAATATGAAATCTTATTTGGATATATAAAACCTATCTCAAAAAAAACTCACTTTACGGGAATTATTGGAGTTTCTCCACAAAAAATTGGATTTAGTGGTGAAAAAAATAGAGATGTTTTTATACCGTACGGAGTTGGTATTAAAACTAAGTTAAGCGATCGTCATGAGGTGGGATATAGAGGTTATTTTATAGATAGCAACTTTATTTCAAAAGCACTTTTTCAATATAAGATTGATGTTAATTATGGTTTGATAGGTCAATATGTTAATGGAGCTGACTCTGAGAGTTTCATTATTGGTTTCAGAATTTTTTATGATTAAAAGATTTTGACATTTTTTTGTATTTTAAATATGAATATAAGTAGAGATTGCAGTTATTTATTGGATTTAATACAGAAATATAGCTCATCTTCAAATGAATCTTTAGAATCTTTTTCTATAATAAATTTAAAAAAAGAACTTGAGGTTTGGGCTAGAGATTGTTTTATTTCATTTAATGAGTTTGGTTCTCTTCCAAGAGGAACAGGTTTAAAATCAACAGCAAATATAAAATTGTCTATTTTTTTGAAAGAATTTTGTTTTCAAAAATTTAATGGCATTAAAACTTGTTACGAGTCCCTGTATACGTATTTGTCTGAAAATCACAGAGATGTAAAAAAAAAGAATGTATCGATATGTTTAAGATTGGATGGTTTAAATATAGATATTCTTCCAATATTTAAATTAAATGATAAATCAGAAGATCATTTAATTTTCAAAAATGATACAAAATCTGAGCTAGTTACAAATACTTTAAAACATATTGAAGAAATTAAATTTTCTGGAATTTTAAATGAGATATTAATTTTTAAAATTTGGTGTCAACAACAAAAGATTTTTTTTCCATCAATTTATTTGGAATTTTTTTTTAATAGAAATTTTTTATAAATTAAATTTTGTAAAGAGCAACTCACTTTCAGAAAACTTTAGATATTTGTTAAGAAAATTATCGAGAAAAGATGCGAATCCCCTTTTTTTAAAGGTTAGAGATCCATCCAACAGAAAAAATTTTTTGTCTGATTTAATAGATGACAATTATAAAAATATTATAATTAAAAAGTCTCAGAAAATGATGTTATTTAGAGATGTCAAAGATATTATTTTTTAAATTACGATATTTTTTTTTATAAATATTTTCTCGCCCAGGCTGAAATAGCCGAACTCCAAAAAGAATTTAATGAATTTTTTGCGTATGTATTTAGTTGTAAATTTAACTTTTGTGAAGCATCAGTTAAATTACGTATAGGATTCGATAGGCATATGGGTTCAGCCCCATTTTGTTTTGACAATTTTTGGCCAGTATCATTTTTTAAAACCGGAATATGTAAATATCTTGGAGTATCAAATTTCAAAATTTCTTGTAAAAAAATCTGCTTAAATGTTGATTCTATTAAGTCATCACCCCTGACTATATCAGAAATATTTTGAATATCGTCATCAACTACAACTGCAAGTTGGTATGCCCAATTACCATTTGATCTTTTGATAATAAAGTCTTCTATTGCTGATAGTCTCTCACAGACTAAACCATAAAACCTATCATGGAAAGAAATTTCGTCTGAGTAATTATTTACTTTTGGTAGTTTAATTTTCCATGATTTTATTTGACTTTCGTTTTCAATTCCATTTCTACAAAATCTAGGACAAAGTTGTTTACTCTTAGGATTTTTCAATAAAAAATTAGAAATTTCCTTTCTACTACATAAGCACGGATAAATATTTTTTAATAATTTATCAAAAGCTTTTTGATAAAAATTATTTCTATTACTTTGCCAAATAATATTTTCATCTGGAACCATTCCATGAGCATAAAGAACTTCAATTATTTTTTTTGCTGCATTTACTGAGCTTCGTTCTCTGTCAATATCTTCTATTCTAACGAGCCATTTACCATAGTGTGATTTTGCATCCAAATAGCTCGCCATTGCAGTCATCAGTGAACCTGCATGCATTTCTCCTGAAGGAGAAGGTGCAAATCGCCCTCGATAAGTCATTAATTCTGAAAAATTTAAAAGATTAGTCTAGAAACTTTCTTCTTTAATTAAAATGTTTTTTTTAGATTTATAACAATTATGACAAAAGTTGCCTTTCAAAAAAAAAGCTGATTTTTGGTCTTCTTCAGTTAAGATAGACCTACAAGCATAACATTGTGATAGAGATGTTTCTTCTAATTTAAAATTCAAAGCAGTTCTATGATCGAATACAAAACAATTACCTTCAAAATATAATCCACCAACTTCTTCAAAATATTTAAGAATTCCTCCATCTAGCTGAAAAACATTTAAATAACCGATATTTTTCATATATAAAGCTGCCTTTTCGCAACGAATACCACCTGTACAAAAAGTTATTAAAGTTTTATTTTTTAAAAAATTCTTATAGCTTTTAATTTTATTTGGAAAATCGCTAAATTTTTTTATATTTAAATTTAGGGCATTTTTAAACGTTCCTAATGAAACTTCAAAGGCATTTCGAGTATCGATTAAAATTATTTTTTTCCCCTGATCATCAGAACCTTTTTCAATCCATGATTTTAATTTAATACTGTTAATTGAAGGCGCTCTGGTATTTTCTGGCCTAATAGTTGGATTCTTCATTGTTATTATCTCTTTTTTTAATCGCACTAACATCCTTCTAAAAGGTTGTGATTTTGAAATACTTACCTTAATTTTAATATCAAAAAATCTATTATCTTGTCGTAACTTTAAAACAAAAGTATTGATAGAATTCCTAGAACCGGCTAAAAAAAAATTGATGCCTTCAGAACTTAGTAAAATTGTACCTTTAATTTTTAAAATGTTGCACAAATCTTTAAACTCTTGCTTTTTCAATGTGAAATCATTAAGAGTTATAAATTTATAGGCAGCAATATTGATAATTGATTGATTACCTTGCATAAGCAAAAAAATTCTTTAAAAAAACACAATTAACATTATTTACGTGGATAATTTAATCTAAAATTATTATTAACTTTAAATTCATATTTAATTATAATTTAAATAAGGTAAAAAAAAAATTAAAAATAAAAATTATTAAGATATTTGAATGCAAAAAACAAATTTTATACATCTTCGCTTACATACTGAGTTTTCTATTAGTGATGGATTGGTTCGTTTAGATGATGCAGTTGAAGCAGCTTTAAAAGACAAACAACCGGCAATTGCAATATCTGATAATTCAAATCTTTTTGGAATGGTGAAGTTTTTTGAAAAAGTCAGAAGATCTGGAATAAAACCTATTATTGGATGTGATGTTTGGATTACTAATGAAGAAAATAGAGAAAATCCATTTAGAGCACTTATTTTAGTTAAGGATTATCAAGGTTATTTGAATTTATGTGAACTATTAACAAGAGCTTGGTTAACTAATCAAAATGGCAATAGAGCAGAAATAAGAATTAATTGGTTTAACTCAAATAATCGAAATAAAGGATTAATTGTTCTATCTGGGTTCAACTATGGTGATATTGGTTTTCAGATTTTAAGAGGAAAAATTTTATCTGCTGAAAGAAATGCATATAGATGGAAAGAAATTTTTTCTGAAAATTTTTATATCGAAATTCAACGTTTTGGTCATAAATACGAAGACAAACTAATATCTCATTCTCTACAAATTGCTTCAAAATTAGACATCCCCGTAGTAGCCACACACCCTATTCAATTTTTAAAAAAAACTGAATTTTATTCTCATGAGGCCAGAATATGTATTGCAAGTGGCGAAAGATTGGCTAATTCAAAAAGAGAAAAGAAATATTCAGAAGAGCAATATTTTAAAACTCAAGATGAGATGTTTAAATTATTTTTTGATATGCCGGAAGTACTAGAAAATACTTTATTAGTTGCAAAACGGTGTAACTTAAAAATTGAATTTGGCAAACCAAAACTCCCCGATTTTCCATTGCCAAAAAATGTAACAATTTCAGAATATTTATTACATCAATCTAAATTAGGTCTCGAAAAAAGACTTGATGAACTTTATGCAAGTAATGAAAATTTTGATGAAATAAGAAAAAAATATGACTTAAGATTGAAGTACGAAACTGAAACGATAATCAAAATGGGTTTTCCTGGTTATTTTTTGATTGTTGCTGATTTTATTCAATGGGCAAAAAAAAATAATATCCCTGTTGGTCCTGGAAGAGGTTCAGGTGCAGGCTCACTTGTGGCCTACTCTTTATCTATTACAAATATCGACCCAATAAAATACAATCTTTTATTTGAAAGATTTTTAAATCCAGAAAGAATATCAATGCCAGATTTTGATATTGATTTTTGTCAGGAAGGAAGAGACAAAGTTATTCAGTATGTAAAGGAAAGATATGGGAAACAAGCTGTTTCACAAATTGTGACTTTTGGCACTATGGCAGCTAAAGGTGCTGTCAGAGACGTTGGAAGAGTTCTTGATTATAGTTATACATTTTGTGATTCAATTTCAAAGTTAATTCCTTTCAAACCCGGAAAGCAAATTACAATTTCAGATGCTTTTAAAGAAGATCCAACTTTAAATAGACGATATGAAGAAGAAGAAGAAGTAAAACTTTTGATAGAACTTGCAAAAAAAGTGGAGGGTGTTACTAGAAACGTAAGTATGCATGCTGGCGGAGTATTAATTGCTCCTGGCAAATTAACTGATTTTTGCCCACTTTACTCTCAAGGAAATGATAATAGTGTTGTTTCTCAGTTTGACAAAGATGATATTGAAACAATTGGGTTAGTTAAATTTGATTTTTTAGGATTAACGACTTTAACAATAATTGATAAATCTGTTAGTTTTATGAGAAATTTAAATATCAAACAAAAAGATTTTGATATAAATAAAATCCCACTTAATGATAATCAAACATATTCTTTACTATCAAAAGGCAATACTGTTGGTGTATTTCAATTAGAAAGTAAAGGTATGCAAAATATGTTGAAGGAAGCAAAACCAGACAGATTTGAGGATATTATTGCGTTAGTGGCTCTTTACAGGCCAGGACCGATGGAACTCATTCCAGATTTTTGTAGAAGAAAAAAAGGTGAAAAATTTAATTATCCCGATCCAAGAACAAAAACTATTCTCGAGGAAACCTATGGAATAATGGTTTATCAGGAACAAGTAATGCAAATTGCTCAAGTAATTGGTGGATACACTCTTGGAAAAGCTGATTTATTAAGAAGAGCAATGGGAAAAAAGAAAATAGAAGAGATGTCTCAGCAAAGAGAAATTTTTAGAGATGGAGCTTCAAAAAATGGTCTTTCGAAAAAAAAAGCTGATGAAATTTTTAATTTAATGGAAAAATTTGCAGGATATGGCTTTAATAAATCACATGCAGCAGCATATGCTGTTTTGTCATATCAAACTGCTTTCTTGAAGACTCACTATCCAGCTGTATTTATGGCTGCTAATTTATCTATGGCAATGGACGATACTGAAAAAATAAAAATTTTAGTTGAAGATACAATTAATAATTGCAAAATAGAAATATTACCACCTGATATTAATCAATCAGATTATTTTTTTAAACCAGAATTAAATAAAATATCAAAAAAATTTCAAATACGTTTTGGACTTGGAGCTATTAAAGGTACCGGTTATAGTGCAATTGAAAATATTCTTTACGCAAGAAATATTAAAAATTTTGAAAATTTATTTGATCTTGTAAAAAGAGTTGATAGAAGAATAGTCAATAGAAGATCAATTGAGTCATTAGTGAAGGCTGGAGCATTTGATTGTATAAATAGTGACCGTGGAAATTTATTTTCTTCAATAGGTTTAGCTATTGATTCAGCGGAACAGGAAGAATTTTTTGTTAATCAAACAAGTTTATTTGAAAAAAATAAAATTGATTATGAGGAATTTAAAAATAAATCTTTAAATTCCTCATGGAGTAAAAAAAGACAACTAATAGAAGAGAAATCATCGTTAGGATTTTTTTTATCTGGGCATTTATTTGAAATTTATTCAGAAGAGATTGATAAATTTTTAAAATTAAGAATTAAAGATATTTCAAATATAAAAAAATCAACATTAATTTCAGGAATCATTACAAGTATTCGTTATCAAATTACATCAAAAGGACGAGTAATAATTATTAAAGTAGATGATAATTCTAGTCAGATAGATGTAATAATAAATAATGAAAAATTCGAAAAATTTAAAAATTTAATTATAGAAGATGAACTTATTTTTATACAGGTCAGAGTTATAAATTTCTCAGGTTCTATGAGAATTATAGGTGAAAACTTTATGAATATTTCATCTGCTCGTGGAATATTTGCGAAATCATTAAGATTATCAATAAAGAATAAAATTGACATTAATTATTTGAGAGAATTACTTAAACCTTATTTGCAAAAAAAAGAGTCTTGCCCAATAATTTTAGAGTTCTATAATCAAAATACTTTTGGTGAACTTAGATTTTCTGACGAATGGAAAGTTAGAGTGGATGATAAACTATTCTCAAAACTAAGCGATTTTTTTAGCAAAGAAAATGTTAGGTTCGAATATTAGAAAGCTTAAATTTAAAATTTGATTTTATTATTCTTTTTTAATAAATTTATTTCTTCCTTAATTTGCATACATATATGATTATCAATTTCTTTGATTATATTAAGAACAGTTTTTAGACATTCTTCATTTAACCAGACCGGTGATTTTTTCAAAAAAGATGACTTTTTAGAAAAAATATTGTAGTAAGGTAAAGCATAACTAATACCAATTAATGCCACTGTCGCAAGGATAAATTTAATATGGTCATCTTTTACTTTATGTGGTTCTTTAGATTCTTTCAAAATAATCTTTATTTTAGTATCAGACAAAATTTTATCTTGTGGAATAATTAAATAATCAAAAATTTTTTTTACAAAATCTCCATCAAACTCGTATAATTTTTCTTCTAGTTTTTTAATATCTAAAGTTTCTGCATGAGAATATCCTGAGGATATAATAAATTTAGATAATCCAATTTCTCCTCTTCTAACAGTTCTATTTTTTCTATTTGTTAGAGGAAATTTTTTCCAAAATTTAAAAAAAATTTTATCATTAAGAATTTTATTTTTAATATATAGTGCAAAAGAACAATAATGGAAATTTTTATGTGTATGCGAATAATAAAAATTTAAGCATTTATAATCTCTTCCTACTTTTCTTTCTATTCCATAATTTGATGCTGCGCCAACAAAATCAGCTCCAATTGATTCAGCTTGAAGAAGCCAATTATTTTCTTTTCTTAATGGGAACCAGCAAGAATCATTGATAAGAACGACAGACTCAATTTTATTTATCAGGTGGTTAATAAATAAAATTCCTTCTCTGTAAGCACCAAAATCATAACCAAAGTTTGGTCTTTCAATTATAAACCAACAAATTTCCTTTAATTTAATTAATTCGAATTTTTTGAGTTTTATATTTGAAATAATTAGAGGCGTAAATCCATTTGAGGAAATATAATTAATAGAAGTTATGTGTGATGGCAAAAGTCCAAACTCTGGGTAAATTACATATATTGCTATTTTATTTTTTACATTCAAAACTCCTTTACTTATTATGACTTTTTTTGATAAAAAAAAGTCATAATAAAGTGCTCCAAAAAAATAAGTACTAATAGTTACTGGCAGTTCAATTAATTGATTAATTACTCTTAAAATCTCACGTTTAAGTTTTCTGAAAATATATAACATTTTTAAATTATTTCAGTTCTGTAAAAAATTTAATTTAGAGTAAATACCATTTTTTTTCATTAATTCATTATGACTACCGATTTCCTTAATTTGTCCATTTTGTAAAACAATAATTCGATCAGAATTTTCTATTGTTGAAATACGATGAGAAATTAAAATTGTTGTGGTATTTCTAATCAGTTTTTCAAGTGCTTTTTGAACATTACTTTCAGAGTGGCTATCTAAGGATGAGGTAGCTTCATCAAGAATAAGAATTGGTGCATCTTTATAAATTGCTCTTGCAATTGCAACTCTTTGTCTTTGACCACCAGAAAGTTTTACTCCATTATCACCAATTATTGTATTTAGTCCTTCTGACATGGAATCTACTACATCATCAAGATATGCAATACTCAAAGCCTCTTCTATTTTTTTAATATCAGGATTTAAATCACCATAAGCAATATTTGAAGCTAGCGAATCATCAAATAAAATAATATTTTGACTTACCAATGATATTTGTTTTCTTAAACTATTCAAATTTAAGGAAGAAATAGGTTGATCGTCTAAAAAAATCTCTCCACAAAGTGGTTTAAAAAATTCTGGAATTAAATTTATTAATGTAGTTTTACCACAACCAGAAATGCCAACCAATGCTATAGTTTCGCTATCTTTTACAGTCAAATTAATATCTTTAAGAGCATAGAAACTTTGATTTGGATATTTAAAAAAAACATTTCTAAATTCTATTTTTCCTTTTGAGGGATGTAGTAATTTTTTTCCATTTTGTCTTTCAGTAATTGAATCAATTAGATCAAAGACAGCTTTTGATGCAGCTATCCCTCTTTGTAGCGGACCGTGTATTCCAGCAAGTCTTTTAAGTGGCCTCATAAGCATTATCATAGCGGTTATAAAAGATGCAAAATCACCTACAGACATTGTGTCCTGATTGGCTTGAGAAATTGCTAAAGTAATTATTGTGGAAATTGCAATAGAAGTAATTAATTGAGAAATGGGATCATTTAAAGCCATAGTACTGGCAACTTTAATACCAAATCTTCTTAATTTGTCAGATTGATTTTTAAATTTCATTTTTTCAAAATTTTCTCCGCCAAACATTTTAATTTCTTTTTGTGCTCTGACAGTTTCTCTAATTCCTCTAGCTAATTCAGAATTAATATTTTGGAGTTGTACTATTAATAACTTTAAGCGTTTTGTTGTGAAGTGAATAATTATCGTTAGAAGTGGTACTAGTATCACTGTTACCAGCGTTAGTTTCCAATTAAGCCAAAAAAGATAGCCCATTAGACCAATTATCGTTAGGCTATCTCTAATAAATGTTACTAATGAAGTCCTTATAATATCAAATACTTGCTGAGCTTCATTCATCATTGCGAATGTAAATTTTCCAAATTTATTTCCGCTAATAAAATTTATTGAAACATCTAGCATTTTTTCAAAAAGCAATAATCTTAAATCAGCAACAACTCTTCCAGATACCCAAGACATCATATAGTTTGTAGTAAATGTTGAAATTCCACGAATTAAAAAAATTCCTATACCAAATACTGGAATTATCCAAATTGGAAAGGAATTGTTTTTAGTAAATCCCTCGTCGACTAAAATTTTCATCATTCCTGCTAATGCCGGTTCTGTCAAAGCAGTTACTATCATCCCAATTAAAGATAAAATTATTTTACTTTTATAAGGATTTACTAAACTAAAAATCCTGATAAATATTTTTTTTATAGACATATTAGTTTCATGAAAAAATATATTAATTGATTTTAAATTTTTCTTCTAAATTAATCAAAATTTCACTATTAAATTTTATTCGCCAGTTTAATTTATGTAATTTTATTTCTCTATTATCAAGGAAAGATTTTATATCTTTAAATCTTAAATTATGGTTTTCCCACAAATTTTTTTGTAAAACATGTGAAGGTTTTGATGAAATTTTTTTTGTTTTCTGCCATTTTTTTTTTAAAGAACTTATTGTTTTAATTTCCCATTCAAAAATAAAGTGATGAATGAACTGATCAATTCTTCCACCTGGGCCAATATGATTGGATTTTAGTTTACTTGTCCAATATTTTTTTGCGGAATCTAACCAAATCTTAACAAAAATCCCATTAGGTTCAGATGCAATAAACCAATTTGAAATTAATCTATCTGGTCCAGGTTTAGAAAAAACAAAAAAGTTTTCAGTTAATACATCATCTAGCCAGGTATCTAGAGAAATATTACATAAACACGTTGAATCTACCCAAACTCCTCCATATTTATTTAATAAATCCAAACGTAACATATCAGTAAATAATTGAATCCTTAAATTTTTAGGAAGATAATTAAGATCACAATAACTTTTTATCGAGTCTGAATCTAATACACGAACTTCCCATTTGGGATTATAAACTTTCCAAGAATTTATACAAATATTTATAATCTTTGGTGCTGCGTTCTCACCTTTATCCCAATAAATCCATATAATTTTCGGTATTTTTTTTTTAGCTTTACCATTACCACTTCTAACTTCTCTTTTTAAAAAAAAACATAAAAAACATAAAAAAAATAGAAAAAAATCACCAATTATTCTACGAAAGAAATTTTTTTTTAAATGTCTTGACCAAAAAATAAAATATTTAACTTTCAATTGATTACTTTCAAAATTCTACCAATACGATACACATGGTATTTTACTTTTATCACATCTATCAGAATACTTTAAGGCAATGTCTGAAATTTCTTCTAAAAGGCCAATTTGTAAAGTAATTGGTTTTAATCCTAAAGATATGAATTTAGAGTTTGATACAAAAAGATTATTCTCATAAGCTTCTTTTCTTGGATTATTTATATATTGAATTTTGCATCCAGTTAATTTCGAAATCATTTTAGCTAAATCGATTACTTTATGCGTTTCCGTCATTTGATTAAGTATTTGTACTTTATCAGAATTCTCAGGAGGATTTTCTACTGCAAGTTGAATACATTTAACCGTATCTTGAATATGAATAAAGGCACGAGTTTGACCACCAGATCCATGGACGGTTAAAGGATATTTAATTGCTGATTGCATCAAAAATCTGTTTAAAACAGTTCCAAAGTCTCCATCATAATCAAATCTATTAATTAAGGATTCATCAATTTTAGTTTCTTTTGTTTGTGTCCCCCAAACAATCCCTTGATGTAAATCAGTAATTTTTAAATCGTCATTCTTTTTATAAAATGCAAATAAAAGTTGATCTAATGCTTTACTCATGTGATAAATTGATCCGGGATTAGCAGGATATAAAATTTTTTGGTTATTATTAGAACCATCATTATTTTTAACAAAAACCTCAAGATAACCCTCAGGTATTTTAAAGCCGGAATCGTTATATCCATATACACCCATAGTACCAAGATGAACAATGTGAGTGTTGATTTTTGAATCCACTACAGAAGCTAAAAGATTATGAGTACAAGATATATTATTATCAACCGTAAAAATTTTATGCTGCGAAGATTTCATTGAATAAGGAGCAGCGCGTTGTTCTGCAAAATGAATAATAGATTCAGGCTTTTTTTCTATTAATAACTCTGATAATTTTTTAAAGTTTTTAGATATATCAAAATTATAAAATTCAATTTTATTTCCAGTAATTTCATTCCATGAAATTATCCGATTTTCAATTGATTGAATTGGGGTAAGAGAATAAGCATTAAGCTCAGATTCAATTTTCCTTCTAACAAGATTATCTATGATAATTATTTTATGGCCTAAGTTTGATAGATGAAGTGCTGTGGGCCATCCACAGAAACCGTCACCTCCTAAAATCATAATTTTCATTTTTTTAATAAAAGTAAACTAAAAGACTAATTTTAAAATTTCTTTAACACATTTTTCAATTGATTTATTATTTGTTTCAAAGATTGGGTTAATAGGTTTTTCATAAGGGCTACTAATTCCAGTCATATTTTTGATTAGTCCTTTTCTGGCTTTTTGGTATAAGCCCTTAGTGTCTCTTTTTTCACAAATACTCAAAGGAGTATTTACAAAAATCTCAAAGAAGTTCTCCCCTCCAATTAAATCTTTTGCCATAAGTCTCTCACTTCTAAACGGAGAAATGAACGCAGTGATAACAATAATTCCTGCATCCATCATTAATTTTGATACTTCAGCAATTCTCCTGATATTTTCAATTCTATCTTTTTTTGTAAACCCAAGATCTTTATTCAAACCTAGTCGAATATTATCTCCATCTAAAATATAAGTCCTCATTCCAGAGCCATATAGTTTAATCTCTAAGGCATTTGCAAGAGTAGATTTACCAGAACCAGATAATCCTGTAAACCATATTACTTTACCACAGTGTCCAGATAGTTTTTTACGATCTTCAGAACTAATTGACAAAAATTGCGTAGAAATATTTATTGGTTGAAAAAAACTAGTAAGTATTTTTATATTTTTTTCAATTCTAGATTTTCGAAAATATTTAACTAAATTCTTTGATGGAATTATCAGGATAGGTTTATTAAGATATTTTTGAATTTTTCTAATTGCATCAATTAGATTTTTATTATTCATATTTCCACTTATTTTTACCCAAAATCTGTTGCCTTTAAAATCGTTTGAGTGGAGAAAAATTTTTTTTGCAGAAAAAGAATGAATTTGCATAAACAATATAAGATTTTTTTTAATTTCATTTTTTCTTAGTTCATAATTTAAGTCACTAATATTAGGGTTTCTTCCAAACTCATCAGTTAAATTTTTTTTATTAATTTTTTGTGGGAAAAAATCGATTGAATTTAGTTTTTGTTCAATATATCTTTTAGAGTTTATTACATTTTGAATTAACAAGTAATCAAAAGCTTTATTTTTATCCCAAACTTCATTTGAATTTAATCCAGGCGGTATGAATGAAGGCATTTGTAATATCTTAGAAAATATTTTTAATTATTTTACTAAATTTATGTGATAGCATCTAAAAACTCTATTAAAAAAACCACACTATGAAAGATTTAATTCAAAAAGTTATAATAATTGCTTTAGATGCAGGCAAAGCCGTTAACAATATATTTTTAAAAATAAATACTGTTTGCAATACTAAAATTTTGTTAAAAGAGAAACTTGATGGTAGTCCAGTATCAATAGCCGATGAAAACTCACAAAAAATAATCTTTTCAGGATTAAGTAAATTAGTTCCTTCCTATCCAATTGTATCTGAAGAAGATTCAAATTCTTTCAAATTCTTAAAAAAATTTGGAAATTTTTGGTTAATAGATCCTCTTGATGGGACTAAAGAATTTTTATCCAAAAGTTCTCATTTCACAATAAACATATCATTAATAAGTGATGGTCTAGCAATTTTAGGAGTTGTTTATGCACCTGCTTTAAAACAAATATATTTTGGGGGGAGAAATTTTGGTTCTTTTTTACAAATAGGAAATACCATAGAGAAAATTCAAGTTTTAAAAGATATATCCGTAAGAAAAAAAATTCAAATTCTAATTAGTAGAAGACACATAAATGAAGAGACAAAACATTTTATTCAAAAATTTGATTCACATGAGAAAGTTAAAGTTGGTAGTTCCCTTAAATTTTGTTTAATTGCATCTGGACAAGCCGACTTATATCCTAGATTAGGCTTAACTTCTCAATGGGATACTGCTGCTGGTCAAGCAATTCTTGAGGCAGCTGGCGGATATGTCAATAAACTTGATGGTAGACCACTTAGGTATGGATTTAAAGAAACTTTAAATCCTTATTTCATAGCTAGCTCATCTAATTGGTATTTTAAAAATCAGTATGAAAACTAATATAATTTTTTAATCTAATAAAAAAAATATATGAATAAAAAAAAAATAATAGTCATTCTTGGTAATCATAGAAGTGGGACAAGTACTATTACAAGAGCTTTAAAAATTTATGGGATTGATTTATCTCATTCAAAGGGCGAAATTCAAAATGATAATGCGAAAGGACATTGGGAAGATGACGAAATAGTAAAAATTAATGAGGAAATTTTTAGGATATTAAAAATAAAATGGTATTCTCTTAATGTTTTATCCGAAGTAGATATTAAGAAAATTGAGAATAGCGGAATAGTTAAAAAAGCAGTTGAAGTTATTGAATCTAGATTAAATCAATATAAAATTTATGCATTTAAAGATCCAAGAGTATCAAAAAATATTATATTTTGGAAAATGATTTTTAAAAAACTTTATACACCTGTATTTTATATTATAGTCAATAGAAATCCTAAAAGTTGTGCAAAATCTTTATTTGTTAGAGATAAATTTCCTAAGATTTATGGATACCATCTTTGGTTATCTTACATGTATCCAATAATAATGAATATTGATTTTGATAATTCAATTTTTATTAACTATGATTTTTTATTTAATAATTTAGAAAATGAAATAAAAAAAATTGAATACTATCTTGATGAAAAAATTATCTTTGATGAATTTAAAGAGTATAAAAATGATTTTTTAGACAAAGGACTTATTCATAACGACTTTAGTAAACTATCATTTTATTTAGATTTGCCCTGTCCAATATTACTAAAAAGAATGTATTTTTTAATTAATGAGCTAGGTAAAGATCAAGATTATTCTGTAAAAATCAAAATTATAAAAAATTTAAAAAAGTTAGCCTTAAAATATAGTCAAAATATTTCATCATATATGCTATCAGAGGAGAATTATGTCAAAGGAATTATTCGTCCAATTGATAGATTTACAATTTGGTAAATATTAAATTAATTTAAACTTGAATAATCCTAATAATCTACCGAAAGTTTTTGATAATGTTCTTGGATATGGGAAAAATATATTTAACAATAATAAAATTATTGAGAAAAAAAATAATCTATATCTTAATTGAGAAGCTCTTTTTTTTCCAAAATATTTTTTTTCAAATTTCAATTTTGACTGAACGTGATGAAATCCTCTGATAAAGTCAGGCTTTATTTGAAGGAATCCTTTTGTTGAACTCCTTGATAAATGAGTTACTTTTACTTCAGGAAAAAAAATTATTTCTTTTTTTTTTTCAAAAACTCTCCTACATAAGTCCTCGTCCTCATAATATAAAAAAAATTTTTCATCAAAAAAACCTATATTATTCATTATTTTCATATTTAATAGCATTACTGCTCCACTAACATTTCCAACACAACAGGGGCCTATTGGTTGAATTTTTGAAAATTTTTGATTATTTCTAATCCACCAAAAGCTTAGGATTGGTTTTTTCTTTTTATTAATTAATTTAGGTGCAATTATTGCGGCTTTCGGAAAAAGCAAAGATACTGTATATAAATTACTCAAAAAATTTTCGTTAAGAATACAATCAGGATTCAAAATTAGTGAGTAAGGTGTTTTGACTATCTCTAGTGCTAGGTTTGCTGCCTTACCATAACCATAATTTTCTTCGTTTCTAATTAATTTGGCATTTGGAAATAAAAAAAGTATTTTGTTTAAAGTGCCATCAGTACTATTATTATCAACAAATATTAAATTTTTTAAGTTTGTAAGGTATTTTGACAAATTTATTAAGCAATGTGAACTATTGTAAGTAATTATTATTACAGTTAATTTAGAAAAATTTAAAAGGGACATATTTTTTTATTTTCTTTTAACAGATCGACCATAAATATCTTGAAGTCTAACAATATCGTCCTCAGAAAGATGGTTTCCAGTTTGAATTTCAATTATTTCTAATAGCTTTTCAGACTCATTTTCTAAACAATGAACTTCTCCAATTGGAATAAATGTTGATTCATTTTCTTTAAGTATTTTAGTTATCTCACCGATTGTGACTTTTGCTAAACCTTTCACAATTACCCAATGTTCAGATCTATGGTTATGATATTGAACTGAAATCTTTGATTTAGGTAGCAAGGTAATTTTTTTTACTAAATATTTTTCTTCCTCAATTATTGTTGTAAAAGTACCCCAAGGCCTTGAAACCTCTTTATGGAAATTAATTTCTGGTCGATTATTTTTTTTTAATTTTTCTACAATTTTTTTTACATTTTGTGATTGTTTTTTTTCTGAAATTAATAATGCATCAGGAGTATCTACTACAACTAAATCTTCAACACCTAATAGTGTAACTAATTTTTTATCAGAATAAACGTAACAATTCTTAGATCCTTCAATGACAACATCACCAAAAAGATAATTATTATTTTGATCTTTCTTTTGGATATCCCAAACTGCTGCCCAAGAACCAACGTCGCTCCAACCAGCTTGCATGGGTTTCATCAGAACATTATTTGATTTTTCAATTACAGCATAATCTATTGAATCTGATGGGCATTTATTCATCGATTCGTCGTCCAAATGAATAAAATTAAAATCCTTTTTTGATTTATAGTAAGCTAATTTACTGTAGTGAAAAATATCAGGGGCATGGATTTTGAGTAAATTCAAATAAACTGATGCCTTGAACATAAACATTCCACTATTCCAAAAATAATTTTTAAGTTTAACGTATTTCTTTGCTGTCTCAATATCTGGTTTTTCAACAAACTCTAAAACATTTAAAATTTCGTTATCTATTAAATTTGATTTTACTTTAATATAACCGTATCCTGTTTCAGGAAAAGTTGGAAAAATTCCGAATGTCACAATAGAAGAATTTAAAGCATAGTCTTTTGACTGGGTTATTACTTCTTGGAATTTTACTTTATTACTAAAAATATGGTCTGATGGTAGAACTAACAATATTGGGTCCTTGCCATTATCCATTGCATGAAAAGCCGCAACAGCTATAGCTGGTGCAGTATTTCTAGCAAAAGGTTCAAGTAAAATTGTGTTAGGTACGATAGCCATTAATCGACACTGTTCAGCAATCAAAAATCTGTGATCACTATTCGACACAATAATTGGATTCTCAAGTTCTTCAAGTAATTTTAGGCGATCAAGAGTTAATTGAAACAGTGTTGAATCTCCTATAACATTAATAAATTGTTTAGGATGCGTCGATCTTGATAGAGGCCAAAGCCTTGAACCGCTTCCGCCTGAAAGAATAATTGGTATCATTTAAGTAATAACTTTTAAAATATAAACTTTATTTTAAATCAAATTTATTTTTTTAATAGAATCTTTTTATAGACTTCGTTAATGTTTTCAGCTTCTTTCTCAACTGAAAAAAAAGAAGCTACTCGATTTAACCCATTTACTCCCATATTTTCTATTTTATTCGGATCAGACATAAGTTCTTTTAATGCAATGATTAACGAAGCTAAATTATTTACCGGAACAATAATTCCGGTTTCATTATTAGAAATAATTTTTTCAAATGCGCCAGTTTTTGTTGCAACAACCGCACAACCACAAGCCATTGCTTCAAGTGGAGTAATTCCAAAAGGTTCATACCTTGGACATGCTACCATTATAGTTATATTTTGATACCAATAAGGTATTTCATTATCTGAAAGTTCACCAAGAAAAAAAATTCTGTCATTTAAGCTTGATTTTTCAATCAAATTCTCAAGACCTTTTTTAAATTTTTTATATTTAAAAGAATTTTTTCCAATAATTACTGCTGTAAATTCAGGAAATAAAGGTAATAATTCAATCATTGCTTTCACAAAAAAATCAGTTCCTTTTGATGGTCGAACTCGTCCAAATATACCAATGCCATATTTGCCAGGAAACCCTGTTCTTTGCCAAATATTTAATTTATTGTTTGGATATTTGAATTGATTGAGATTAGCTCCGTGAGAAATGATTTTTATTGTATTTGGTACTAATTTTGCTGCTTCTTCTGTTGTAGCAATAACTCCATCCATTTTACTAATTAACCATCGAGGAAACCAAGAATGTTTATGTTTAGCTGCAGAAGTAAATATAATTTTGATAGGCATTCTAAGAACATCCCTCATAAAAATTGTTAAGATCATTTCATGGTCTCTCCTAACATGCCAAATTCTTGGAGATCCTTTTTTACTTTTATTTAAAGATATTTTTATCGCTTGCCAAATACTAAGATAAATAAAATTTTCAGGATTTATATTTTTTGCCAATTCAACACCCGGAACTTTTTTGCCAACAAACGCAATTTTTTTTGTTAAAACCTGAATCGGCAATAGAGCACTGATTGTTCCAGAAACACCAGTATATGTTCTTTTTAAATTTGTAATTATTATTTCTGGATCCATTAAATTTATAAAATTATAATATTATATTGATCATGATCATATGAATTATCTACTTGTAAATAAATTGGCTTTTTTATCTGTTTTTCTAAAATAGTTAAATGTTTTGATTCCTCTTCTAAAAGCAAATTTATTACTTTTTTTGATGCCAAGATACGAAACTCTGTATTATTATATTTTTTTGATTGTTTTAGGATTTCTTTCATTATTTCGTATGTAATTGTTCTTACAGTTTTAACATATCCGCTACCATGACATTGTTTGCATTCTTCAGTTAATAGACTTGATATCGATTCTGTAGTTCGTTTTCTTGTTAATTCTACTAAACCAAAAATAGAAAATTCTGAAATGTTAACTTTATTTTTATCATACAAAAACTTCTTTTTTAATTCGTTTAAAACACTAATTTGATTATTTATATCTTCCATATCAACGAAATCAATAATGATTATTCCGCCTAAATTTCTGAGACGTACTTGTCTAGTGATTTCCTCTGCAGCCTCTAAATTTGTTTTAAGGATTATATCTTCATGACTATTACCAGAAACAAGACTACCAGTATTAACATCAATAGTTATCATAGATTCTGTTTCCTCAATAATAATATTGCCTCCAGATTTTAAATTAACTTTTTTTGCTAAAATTTGACAAATTTTATCTTCAATATTATAAAAGTCAAATAAGGGTTTATCATCAACATACAAATTAATTTTTTCTGAAATATTAGGTATGAATTTTTGAGCAAAATTTTTTAAATCTAAAAAAACTTTTTCCGAATCTACATAAATTTTATTAGTTTTTTCGAAAGCCAAATCTCTTAATATTTTTTGTAGTAGGCTTATATCACTATGTAGTTGGTTTGGTGAATTTGATGTTTTCGATCTTTTATAAATATTATTCCAAATATTTGTTAAGTAACTTAAATCACGAAGAATTTCATTTTTTGATGCATCTTCCGATATAGTCCTGGCGATAAAGCCTCCATATTTATTTTTTGGTAGAATATTTTTCAACATTAATAATATTCTTTCTCGCTTAATATTATTCTCAATTTTTTGAGAAATACTAATAAAATATAAATTCTGAGGTAAAAAAACCAGGTATCTTCCAGCTAAAGAAATTTGGGTAGATAATCTTGCTCCTTTTTTTCCAATAGGATCTTTTATTACTTGAACAATAATCTCTTGATTTACTGTAACTAATTTTTCAATACTTAATAAATGGTTTGAACCGTTAATTTTAGACTCTTTTATGTCTATAATATTTAAAAATCCTGCTTTTTCTTCACCTATATCAATAAATGCAGATTGTATATCAGGTAAAATTCTTATTACTTTACCCAAAAAAATATTCCCAGTTAAACCTTTTGAAAGAGCTCTTTCAATATAAAATTTACTTACTTTTCCTTGCTCAACTACTGCAACACGAGTCTCTTGAGCTGAATAGTTAATAAAAAAATTTTCACTCATTTAAATTTTTCAAAAATTTTTTTTAAAAGTATGTTTGTTTCATACAAAGGCAACCCCATTATTCCTGAGTAACTACCTCTTATATTTTTTATAAACTTTGCTGCATAACCTTGAATGGCATAAGCACCAGCTTTATCATAAGGTTCTGGAAGTTTACAGTAATCTAATAATTCATCATCAGAAATATCTGAAAAAATAACTTCTGATTTGCTTATTGTTTCAAAAGATAAATTTTCATATTTTATATTTACAGCTGTTAAAACCTTGTGAGTTTGTCCAGATAATGATTTAAGAATGGAAATGGCATCTTTAAAATTTTTCGGCTTTCCAATTATTTTATTTTTAAATTCAATACAAGTGTCAGCTGCTAAAACAGGTCTAATTTGAATATTTTTATTAACTAAACTTTCCCATCCTTTTTTTGCTTTTTTAGATGCTATTCTTTTTACATAATTTATTGGTAACTCTTTTTGATAAGGTTTTTCAAATAATTTTTTTTTTATAGATTCATTAACATAAATAAAATCTAATAACTCAAACTCTATGCCAATTTGATTTAACAATATTCGCCTTCTTTCACTTGTTGATGCCAAATAAATTTTTTTTCTACTCTGCTGAATTTCTTGTTTCAAAATAGTTAACTCCGATGATAAGGATGTCGCGTTAAAATTGAAACTGATCTATAAATCTGTTCAACTAATATTAACCTTACAAGAAAATGTGGAATAGTGAATTTTGAGATACTTAGTATATAGTTAGTTTTTTTCTTTATTCTCTCACTTAATCCATCAGGCCCACCAATTATAAAAAAAATATTTTTTGAATTTTGTCGCCAAATATTAAGACATTCTGAAAATTCTATTGTTGTGAGATGTTTGCCTTTTTGATCTAATGCGACTAGAAAGCTTTCTTTTGGAATTTCTGAAGTAATTTTTTCCTCTTCTGATAAAAGAATTAATTTTTTATTTTTTACATTTGAGCGAGAGAATGATTTAATTTCTTTTAAAACTATTTTATAGTTCGGTGGCATTCTTTTTGAATACTCATTAAATCCGATCTTAATCCATTCAGGCATTTTGTGACCAATTGCTAATATTATTAATTGCATAAAGTTATACCCAATTTATATAAGTTTGATAATAAATTAAATTATTCTCATCTAAAGACTTTATTAATTTATATCTATCTCCTTTTCACCCCAAAGATCCTCAAGTTTATAATATGATCTTATTACAGGTTGCATTATATGAACAACTATTTGACCTAAATCTACTAAGACCCACTCACCAGTATTTACACCTTCTAAACTTAATACACTGCCTCCTTCAGCTTTTACTTTTTCACAGACAGAAGAAGCTAAGGCTTTTGTCTGTCTATTAGATGTTCCTGATGCAATAGTAATTCTGTCAAACATACTACTAATGTGTGAAGTATCAAATACTCTAATATCTTGCGCTTTTACATCTTTTAATGCAAAAACTATAATAGATTGAAGTTTTTTGATTTTCATAAATTATTATCTATAAATATTATTTTTTTTGATATAATTTTCGACTTTTTGTGGAAGAAATTTTATAGGTGATAACCCATTTTTTACTGCAACTCTTATCATTGTAGAGGATATTGGAATCTTTAATTTTTTTTCAATGTAAATATATCCGTTAGAACTTTCTGAAATTTTTTTTAAAGTAGCAGTTCTATTTCTTATTTCTTCAGCTAATTCGTCACCAAAATCAGATTTTTCAATACTAAAATTAGGCCTTGTTATAAAACAAATATTTGTTAGTGAAAAAAGCTTTTTCCAGTTATGCCAAGTATGAAGATTAGTTAATTGGTCGGCACCTAAAAGAAGAATTAGAACAGTATCATTTCCTTTTTTAGATCTAATTTCTTTTAAAGTATCGACCATGTAACTTGGTCCAATTCTATTTACTTCTTGTAAATCAATATTTAGTGGAAATGACCAATTAGAAAAAGCCAAGTTAAGCATTTCTAAACGATCATTTGTTTCAGTAAATAATTTTTTTTTTTGCCATGGGCATCCAGCAGGAATTAATCTTAATTCACAAGGTTTAAAAATATTACAAAAAAATTTTGCTATCTCAACATGACCAATATGAACAGGGTCAAAGCTACCACCTAAGATTAGGATAATATTATTTTTCATTATTCAACCAATCTCTTTTTTTTAAAAAATCTTGATAAAGTTTGTTTTCTGGATCATTTTTATTAGGTTTCCAATCATACTGCCATCTAACTAAAGGAGGTAATGACATTAATATTGATTCTGTTCGACCACCAGATTGCAATCCAAAAATTGTTCCTCTATCATATATTAAGTTAAATTCAACATAACGACCACGTCTATACAACTGAAATGCTCTTTCCCTTTCCCCATATTTATAATCTTTTCTTCGTTTAACAATTGGAGTATAAGCAGTGAGAAAACTGTTTCCTACGTTTTGAACAAGTTGAAAACATTTCTCGAAATCAAATTCATTTAAATTATCAAAAAAAATTCCACCAATACCTCTAGGTTCTTTTCGATGTTTCAAAAAAAAATATTCATCACACCATTTTTTATATTTAGGGTAAAGTTCAAGATTAATTGAATTTAATGAATCACGACATACTTGATGAAAGTGTATAGCATCCTCTTTAAAACCGTAATACGGAGTCAAATCCATTCCGCCTCCAAACCACCAATTTGGCATACTATTTTTTTTTGTAGTCAAAAAAAATCTTACATTCATATGAATAGTGGGGACGAATGGATTTTTCGGATGAACTACTACAGAAA
>MDTB01054317.1_pt1 | contig 33340 bp, 30 predicted proteins | sample 811161 | NCBI WGS metagenome assembly MDTB01 (sample SAMN05326650, study PRJNA326480) | marine metagenome | isolation source: seawater | place: Mediterranean Sea | collected 2009 | reverse complement strand
TTTTCTCAAATTTTCTAACAATTCTAAATTTTTAGATTTTGTAAAAGCATAGGGAGATAAGTTTTTATCATGTCCTTTATTACCAAGAGAAGCTGAAGTTGCTGAATAAATAAGTTTAATATTGTAATCAAGACAAAATTTAAAAACTGCGTTAGAGCCAATAGAATTAGATTTGAAACACTCATCAAATTTTTTAAAACTTTGAAAGATTCTAGCAAATTCTCCAAAATGAAAAATTGAATGAATTTGTTTTTTGAAATTTTTTAATTTTTTTGAAATATCAACAGTTTCAGCTTTTAAATATTTAACTCTTTTATTTTTAATATGATTTTTTATAGTACCTGATGAATAATTATCTAAACTAATAATTTTTTTATTTGTTTTTGTTAAAAGTGATTTAATTAAGTTTGATCCAACAAATCCAGCACCACCTGTTACAATAATAAGATTTTTCATTTAAGATATGCCTGGCAATGTCCTACTCTTCCGTGTCTTAAGACAAAGTACCATTGGCGCTAAAAGGCTTGACTTCCGAGTTCGAGATGGGATCGGGTATTACACTTTTGCAATAATCACCAGGCGTCTTTCAGTACTAAAAAAAAACAACATTGTAAAGGTTAATATTAGAAATATTTAAATATTTTTAATCATAAAACTTCAAATTATGTGTAAAAAAAACATGAGTTAAGAGCATATCTTAAAATATTTAAATTTATCACTGTAAATTAAATATATAGATTGAAATTCTTATGAATTAAGAAATTATAATATTAAGTTAACAATCAAGGTATTTAAATCTTTTTTGACAGTGGGTTAATTTTTTCTAACAACACTAAAGAATTAAGATTATTCAATCTATTTTTTATGAAAACTTATTTTTTTAAAAAATTAGTTAATAAACAAATAAATATTTAATTAGATTAATTTAATATTTGAATTCTATACAAAGATCTTTTTACTTTTTCGCTAAACTTATTTCTAGCATGAAAAAATTTTTCGTTGTTAATAATAAAAACACATTTAGATCTGAGAGAAAAATTATAAAGACATTCTTTTTGATCAGCTATTTTTCGAATATCATTTAATATTTTTTGAGAATCCTTTAAGCTTAAACCTTCAAATTGCATTTTGTATTCCCATTTTATATCTTTGGACATAGTTTTCATTGGCAGAAACATGTCTAAAGTCCAATGACCATTCACTTTTCTTAAACAATGTTTTTTAAAAGTTACCACATCTTTATTATTAACTTTTATATATCTCTTATGTGTACCATTATAATTAAAATATTTTAATTTATGATTCTTAAGTATTTGTATATATTTTTTTGGTAGCATTTTAATAATTTTTTTAGTTGACGAAATTTTAAATAAACCTTTTTTATTTTTTGGCCAATTATCTATATAAAACAATATATATTTTGGAATCTTATTATAATTTAAGCAAGAGACACCATCTGTATGTAGTCCAATTGCCTGCTGAGAAGACTCATCAAATTTAAGATAAGGTTTATTATTATAATATAATATTTTACCTAAAGATTTTGATAATTTAATGCAATCACCTAAGCTATCTATTAAAGAAAAGTTTTTAATAAAGGTTATTTTATTATTAAGAACAAATTTTTTTGAAAAAATTAAATTATTTTTTTTTAAATCTATAATCCTTAAAAATTTATTAGACTCTTTAATCTCAATATCTTTTTTATAAATCATTTTTATAATATTTGTTTCTTTGATAAACAAAAAAGTTTGTGTTGATCAAAAATATTTTCGTTTATTTTTGGATTATCTTGTTTAAATATTTCATCAAAATTTTCAAAATTTTTATATTTATTACTTTTTTTTGAAATTAATTTATTAATATTTAATATACTCATAGGTAAGCATCTGTGAAAATAGTATTTAAAAAATAATTTTACTGATGCATACATTGTTCTTTTAGAGTTAATTTTATTGCCATATGAACCTGATGAAACTAAATGAAAATTACTTTGTTTAAGGATTTCACCAAGCGTTATTTCATCAAAAAAATATAAATGACCAACATCGTCATTAATTCTTGAATTAAAATAATTCTTATTACAGAGTGGAACATCAATCCATAAATATCCATTTTTGCTAAGTTTTTTGTTTATTTCTTTGAGAAGAACTAAAGGATTTTCGACGTGTTCAAGAACCTGTGATATTATTATTAAATCATAATGATCATTTTTCAATTTATTACTTACATTTTCAAAAACATCATTAATAATATTCAATTTAAAAAAATTTAAAGTTTTTAATTTTGTTTTATCTGGTTCTATCCCTGTTGAATTCCAATCTGTAAGATCTCTAATTTGCAACAATGTTCTTCCATTTCCAGCTCCAATATCAAGTATATTTAATTTATCTGTTATATTTAATTTTAACTTATCAATAATAAATTTTAAAAATGTATCAAGTACATGATAATATTTGTCATAAGCTTTCACTTTTGAAAAATCAAATAATTGTTTAGTATTAATATTATTATAGAATGACTTTAAGATTTTATTATCAGGTAGGTAATCTGCTTGTTTAAGTTTGCAAAAGTTACAAATTAAAATTTTTTTAATGTTTAATCTTCGGCCGTGATAATATTTATCAAAAATTGAGAAGTCATTCTTATTACAGCTGGGGCAAGGTATGTTTTTTTTCATACAAAAAATAATGAGATCATAGATAAATAGTTTATTTGCTATTTCAAGTTTAAAATTTTTACCAAAAATACTTGACTAATTTAATTTAAAAAAATAGCTAAATTAATTTTATTTTGTTTTATTTATTAAGAATAAACGACCTATATTAGATACAAGTACAAATAATATACCTACTAATAAACCAAAAATGACTCCAAAAGCTAACATCTTCTTGAATCCAATATTCAACGAAATTATTTTTGCTGATAATTGATTGTAGCTTATCCAACTTTTATAACCACTTTTATCTATAGTTTCTAGATAATCATTTAAAATAACTGGCAATGAATTATTTTTTATTTCATTAATTTCTCGTTGTAATTTGATATATTCATATGAAGGTTTAATAGTGTGCTCATCTATCAATTTTTCGATTACATTATTTATTAATAAATCTCTAGAATTAGAATATTGATTAAACTGCAGATCTTTAGTTTTTTCTATTCGTTTTTTTAATATCTCAATTTGCGTTTCAATTGTATAGCTAGAACGAGAAGTACCATTAAAACTAATTACGCTCAAAATATTTTGATCTATTGAACTATTTTTTATCAAATCAATTTCTTTGTCTATCGCTTCGTAACCACGCAAATAATATCCTCCTGATTGTGTAGTATCTTTATATCCGATACCGTTTTTAATATCTAAGTGTCTTGCAATATTTGATTGCTCTTTAAGAAATAATATTCTTTTTTCAACTTGTTTAATTTCTTTTCTTTTCACAACCTCAAGACTTTCTTCAAGATCTACAAGGTCTCTTTGAAGGTTTTTAATTTTAAAATATATGATTGATTTTTTCTTGCTATCCAATTCCTTTAGTTTATTTTCATCTATTAAATTAACTGTTTTAATTTTTTCTTCAATTTCATCAATGATAGATTTTTTAACATTTACTAAGGCTGCTTTTATTGTACTATCTAATAATTTTAGACCCTCATTTGGATCATGCCATTTAAAAAAAACTAATACATTTTCATTATTTTCTGTGTTGCTGAGCGTAAAAGATCTAACAATTTCTAATAAAGCTTTTTGCTTGGACGCATCATCTAGACCAGCTAAATGTTTTTCCAGGTAAGGATTTTTTTTCAATAACTCGTTTAATACATTAAGTCTATTAAATTCTAAAATAAATTTTTCAATCAAAGTCTCAGGGTCTATCTTTATCGAATAGCCTTCTCGTATCAAGATATCATTAATAGTCTTATATTTATTGAATGCTGATGGTGGTGATTTTTTAATGAGTATTGATATATTATATGAGTCAGGTCTCTGAGAGCCATAATAAACACTTATTAGAGTTATAACGATTGTAATTAAAATAATCTTCCATTTACCAGACCATATAATTTTAAATATTCCAAGTAACCTAGGATCAATAGTGAGACTTTGTTGATTTGATGACATTGAATTTTTAATTAATAATATTAATGATATTAATAATATTTTATTGAAAAATTTTTAGCAAGTAAATTAAATCTTAAAAATTTAAAAATAGCTTAAAATCATATTATAGAGCTTTGAGATATGAACTGGCTCCTTAGGGATATTGAAGTTTGAAGTTGGTGAACAAAAAACATACCCTTTTGTATCGTGCATTCCATTTTTTATTGCAACAAAAACTACTTCATCATAAAAATCCAATTCTAGTTGATTGTTTATAACTAAATGATCCTCTTGTTTAATCTCATGAGGATAGGTGAGTGTAACAAACAAGCTTTTTTCTCTCTCTTCAATTTCACTAAAAATTACTAAATTTTTTTCTTTTGTTTTAATACTTTCAAGAATTTTTTTTGCGTCATTTAAATCAGAATTGGAATTGAAAATAATCTCAAAATCTCTTGTCATTCTAGGCATTACCTTTAGGAATTTTATTCCTATTTTTTTTAAAAAAATTTTATGATCTTTCAAACGATAATAAAACTTGGTCATATTATATGGTACTTGCCTTAAACCAGTTGCAATAAATAATTGATTTCCATTATTGGTCAATTTTAAATAATCACCAATTATTTGATCATAAACTTCTAGCATATCTTCAATAGGATCCGAAGATGGATCTACATACCATTTAGGGTTTTGTGGAAGATTTTTAATGTGAGCAGTATTAAAAAAATAATGATGCTGAATATGTGCACCAGCATTTAAAAATATAGATGAAAAATGAGGCATTTTTTTTTTTAAAAGATATATATGTGTCATATGTATTAGATAGTCTAATACAAGTGATCTCTTCCAAGGTTTAGCTATAGAGGAAATAATTAGTTTTATTAAATAAGGGGTATTCCTATAATTAAGTGTTCTAATAAAAATTTCAAAAATAGTTATTACTGAATTAAAAGATAATTTACCTGAAGAATTATCGTTAACTGACTGTTTTAACATTGATGATAATCTTCTTGAAAAACCTGAATTATCTGAATGAGTATCGGTCCAAGGATCTGCTATAAAGTAGGCTGGATTTTTTAATTTATTGTCTACATTCATGGGTGAAATTGCACCAACTTTAAAACCTTTGTTTTCAATTGTTTCAAAAACTTGTTTTTCACCACTGTGATTTACGATATCGCCCAGTCTAAATATTCCATGTTGATTATAATTTTTTCCAAGATGAACTGAGGCCCACTGTATCCATGGTTCTAAATTTTTATATTCATCTTCAGCAAAAGTAAAAAAGTTTTTATAAAATTTTTTAATCAATCTAAGATTATTAAATTGTAATTTTTTTTTGTTAGAAGTGTATTTCTCAACAAGATCGAAATTGATTTCATTAAGCTGAATAAATAAAAGCCTTAAACTCATAAAAAATATTAAATTTTCTTAATTATTTTAAAATTAAAATTTATATTTTAATTTCGTGAATATAATTATTAATTTACAATTAATTTTTAATCAACTGTCTACTCCAAATCAAAAATGGGAAGTTCAAAATCATTATAATGTTTAACCAATTGTTAAATACGCTTCCTGTGGGAATAAATGGCCACAGATAAATTGCTATTCCAGAGAGTAAACAAATCTCAAAATCTGTAAAATATTGTTTTTTTTCGAATTTATAAAATATGTGCTTAATTACATGTTTACAAAAATAAATAAGAACAAATATCAAAAACAAAAATCCAAAAATTCCTGTTTCTGTTAATATTTGCAAGTAAGTATTATGAGGATGAGTAGAGCAGGATAATTCACTTTTATAGTTTTTATAACCACAAAAATTTCTAAAATTCTTAATTCCAACTCCAAGAACTTTATTATCTAAAAACATTTTATATGCAGCAACATAAATATCATTATGTACTTTTGAAAAAATAAAAACTTTTTCATTCACATTCTCATTATTTTTTTTATTCTGATTATTTCTTTTATTCTGATTATTTTTTTTATTCTGATTATTTCCCTGATTTATGTCTTTATCTAACAAATTCATTTGTTTTAAAGTTTGATCAAATACTCTTTCTTTAGAAGTGGGATTGATGAAACTTATAATAACTAATAATAATAAACTTGATAATAATGTAATTAATCTCAATTTAAGTAAATTGTGAGAAAATAAAATAACAAATATTGCTGAAAGATTAATGTAAAAAAAGGCTGATCTATCTCCACTTATAAAGATTAAAGCTTCTGATAAAATAAAAATAAGAATAAATAAATAAAATAATTTATTTTTTTTTTTAAAAAAAAAAATTGAAAGACCAAAAAAAATAGGCCATAAGCGACTTAGATAGCTCCCTAAAATTGCCTCATCACCAAAAAAACTAGTTACTCTATATTTAAAAGGAGATTTAAATCCAAAAATATTTTCTCCAACAAAATATTGGTAAAATCCATCAATTATTAAAATTGTAAAACAAAAAAATATACAGTAAAAAAAATATTTTAAAAATTTACTATCCACTTGTAATAAAACAGCTATCGCAATGACAAAAACTCCATATCTAAAATAAAAAAAAGAAATCTTAAAACTATCCAGATTAAAGTTATTTATTAGGCTATTAAAAATTAAATAACCCCAAAAAACCAAAAAAAAATAGAAATATTTGTTCTTAAAAAAAGAAAAATTTTTTTCTTTCACACAATAAATTAAAAATAATATACATATTATCGAAACCGTTAGATCACTCAAAAAAGGACCTGTAATTAAAAAAAATGGTAATAGAGAAAATAAAATAATTGGAATATCATAAAAAATAATTTTTGTTTTTAAAGAATTAAATTTCATAATTAATCAACTCATAATACCTAGTCTAGCATATTAAAATTAAATTATTAAAGTTTGAATTAAGAATTGGCATTAAATTTTTTAATTATTTAATTATTAATAAAATTTTAGATTGTAACTACACTATTTTTAAATAATGTGACAAATATAAATAAACCATTAATAATTATATGAACAATACTATAATAATATATACTTTATTAGTTTTCTTATCATTATATTCATGTGCTATTATTTCTTATAAACTTAAATTACTAGATTTACCTAATAAAAGAAAAATTCATGCTAAACCAACTGCCTTTACTGGTGGCTTAGCAATAAGCGCCTCCTACCTAATTGCTATACAGCTCTTTTACATAACCAGTAAAGACTTGAATTTAATTCTATCAATAGGGTTTTTAGTAGCAATTATAGGCTTCATTGACGATAAATATAATTTAAATACAGGTGGCAAATTAAGTTTACAAATAATTCCAATTTTTTATTTAATTTTATACGAAAATTTAAGTTTACATCAAATTGGAGATTATGACTATTTTAAGTTAATTTTAGGATCTTTTTCAATACCCTTTTCATTATTATGTGTTTTATTTTTAATTAATGCTTTTAATTATATTGATGGAATTGATGGAACACTAAGCTTTACGTCAATTTCTGTATTAGTAATTCTATATTTTTTAACAAGTGATAATAATATTCAATTATTTCTAATAACAATTTTAATACCTATATGTGTATTTATTTTTTTTAATTTTTCATTTTTAAATTTACCAAAATTATTTCTTGGTGATAGTGGAAGTTTATTATTAGGATTTATTATATCTTTTACTTTAATATATTTTGCAAATCAAAAAATAAGCCATCCTATTCTTCTGGCATGGTCTGTTTCGATATTTGTTTATGAGTTTTTATCAATTAATATAATTAGACTTAAAAACAAAAAAAAACTTTTTGTAGCAGGAAGAGATCATTTACATCATATTCTATTTAAAAAAACTAAATCAATTTTTTTAACAAATTTAGTAATTTTTTTTATTAATATAACTTTTTTTATTATTGGTTTCTTTTCATATAGGAATATTAATGAGTTATTTTCTCTAATTTTATTTATTTTGTGTTTTGTTTTATTTTTTATTTTACGAAATAAATATTCTGTAAAAAAATAACTTGCATTTTACATTTATAAAAAAAATCAATTAAATTTTTTTTATTAATCTTGAGCTTTAAATACATCTTAATCATAAAATGTTTTCTGATAATTCTTTATAAATATCTAAGTGTTTTTTAATAATTTTTTTGATTTGAAAGTCTCTAACCGCTAATTGTCTTCCAGATTTTCCCATGATTATTCTCTCTTCAGGATGTTCAATTAACCATTGAATTGCATTAGCTAACTTTTTTGGATCATTGACTGGAACAAGTAAACCAGTTTTATTTGGAATAATAGCATCTCTACAACCAGGAACATTCGTTGTCACAATCGCCCTACTTGCTGCAGCTGCCTCTATAAGTGCTTTTGGCAAACCCTCTCGATAAGAAGGCAAACAGACAACGTGTGACTTAGCATATAATGTTGCCATATCTTTTTGGTGACCTAAAACTTCAATGTTTTTATTTTCTTTTAACTCATTTAACTCTTTTTTACTTATTCCAGTAGGATTCTTACGATCTAAATCACCAGCTAGACAAAATCGAGCTTGTACACCTCGGTTTTTTAGCAAATTTGCTGCTGCAACAAAATCATATAAGCCTTTGTCTACCAACAAACGAGCGGCAAAACATACGGTGGGTATTCCCCCTGTCTCATCTAATTGATTAAATTCTTCTAACTTAACGCCGGAGCCTCTTATCAATTTAACTTTTTGAATATTTAGAACTCCCATTTTAACTAATACTTTTGCATCTTCTTTATTTTGTACAATTACTCTCTGATTAGAGTGATTTAAAGCAAAACGATAGAATGGAACAAGCAATAAGCGTAAATATTGACTGATATAATTATTGTTAATAAATAAACTTCCAAGTCCAGAAATTGCAGTAACTACACTTGGTATCTTTAACAGACGAGCCAAAACACCCCCATAGAGATAAGGTTTAATAGTAACTAAATGAAGAATATCAGGGCGCACTTTTCGAAAAAGGCACCACATAGAATATAATGATTTTAAATCTTTTAGTAAATTTAAACCACCTCTTTGTATAGGTACATGAAAAATATCAATACCTATATCTTTTAAATATTTGGTATCTGCATCTAATTCACCAAAAGCTATTTTAACTTTGTAACCCATATTCTTTGCAGCTATTGCTAGATCTAATCGATGAGAGATAAAAAAACTAACATGGCTTACTAAAATGAGCAGAGTCTTGTTCATTAAATATTAAAAATATATTATAATTATTTAATTGAGTGCTAAGATATTACTATAACATAATTTATGTTAATCACTAAACCAATTAATTAATATTATTTTTTATTTTTTTTTAATCCAACTACAGTCCAAAAAGGCACCGAATTTTTAAATTTTATTTTTTCTAAGCCTGCATCAGTCATCATTTTACGTATCTCATTTTTAGAATATCGTTTTTCCATTGGAGATCCAAATCTATCCCTTGAGTCTGTTCTCATTACATAAAAACTTAAGTTTCTATAAAAATGGAGTGGAAAATTTTTTAAATCTAGTCCAACTTTTTCAATCATCAATGAAATTTTTGCAAAAGGATAGTAAATTATAAGAGCGATAATATCGCAAATTAAGAAATTTAAAAATTTAGGCAGTCTTGAAATTATCAATCTAAAAATATTGGACAAAACCCATAACCATTTAAACCAAATAGGGCGATTATCTAATGAATAATAGATATAAAGTAATATAGGGGCTCCTGGTTTTAGTAAATTAGCACAAGATTTAATTGCAGCTCTTGCATCTGGAACATAATGCAAAACACCTAATAAATATCCAAAATCCTGGCTTTTATTTTTAAGACCACTGCTGTCTAATGACTTTTGATGATATCTAATATTATTAAATTTTTTAAGTTTTTTTTTTGCGACTTGAATTGCGTTAGATGGATCAATACAATGTAATTTTCTAACTTTTGGTGCAACAAATTTAGCCCATCTACCAGTACCACACCCCATATCAAAACCTTCTGCAGACTTTGGAATTTTATCCCAAGGGAAAATTGAAAAATAGCTCTTATAAATCTTATAAGCTTCTTTGTTTTTCATTCCTGATTGATCATATCGAACCCATTGGTCACTAAAACTATCTACAGTTTTTTTATCTAAATTTTTCATAATATAATTACGTTAAAGTGCGTTAAAGAAAGTTACAGTCTTAAGTCAATTTTATTGGATGTAAACAAATATTTTAAATCATAAATTACATTATTTTTTTTACATAAATCATAAATAGAATTAAATCCCATCGTTTTAAATTTATCATGAGCCACTGCAATAATAATTCCATCATAGGTATTTTTATTTAGTGAAGATTTTGGATGAATGTCATATGTTTTCTTTATATCTTCTTTATCTACCCATGGATCATAGAGATCTAGATTGCAATTAAAATTTTTAAGGCTCTCAATTACATTTTTAACTCCAGAATTTCTAATGTCTGCACAATTTTCCTTAAATGTTAATCCCATAATCAAAATTTTAGCACCTGAAATTTTAATAGATTTTTTTTTCATCTCTTTGATTAATTGAGAAGCTACATAATCTCCCATTTTATCATTCAATTCCCTTCCTGCTAAAATAATTTTTGGGTCATATCCAATGCTTTTAGCTTTATATGTTAAATAATAAGGATCGACTCCTATGCAGTGGCCCCCAACTAAGCCAGGTTTGAAAGGTAAAAAATTCCATTTGCTTTCTGCAGCACTTAGCACAGCTTCTGTATCTATATTCATTTTGTTAAAAAATATTGACAGCTCATTTATCAGAGCAATATTTAAATCTCTTTGGGTGTTTTCTATTACTTTTGCAGCCTCTGCAACCTTTATGCTGGGAGCTTTATGAGTACCAACAGTTACAATTTCGTTATACAAATCATCGACTAGATCTGCAATTTCTTTTGTAGATCCTGAAGTAATTTTTTTAATATTTGAAACTGTATGGTTTTTATCACCAGGATTAATTCGCTCAGGACTGTACCCACAAAAAAAATCTTTATTAAAATTTAATTTAGAAAACTTCTCTAAGATTGGAACACACCTCTCTTCAACACATCCTGGATAAACTGTAGACTCATAGATAATTAAATCTCCTTTTTTAATGAATTTACCTACAATTTCGCTAGCATTAAATAATGGTTTTAAGTTTGGCTCTTTAAATTCATTGATAGGTGTCGGTACGGTAATAATATAACAGTTTACTGATTTTAATTCGGCTTCATTACTAGTAAAATTTAATTGTCTTACATTTTTAAGCTCTTCATTAGTAGATTCTAAGTTTTTATCTGTTCCAGAAAGCAATTCCTCAATTCTTTTTTTTTGAATATCAAAACCAATTACTGATCTTTTTTTTTCAAAAGCTAAAGCAAGTGGTAAGCCTACATAGCCCAATCCAATTACGGCAAGTTTCAGTTCATCAATCTTATTAATCATATTTTATAATAATCTTTATACCAATCAACAAAATGACTAACTCCATCAATAACCGATGTTGAAGGTTGATAATTATATTTTTCTTTTAAATTATCTATATTGGCATAAGTATCTGGAACATCCCCAGGTTGAAGTGGTAAAAAATTAATTTTTGCTTTTTTGCCTAAAGCTTTTTCCAAAGCATCAATATAATCCATAAGTTGAACTGGTTTATTATTTCCAATGTTATAAATACACCAAGGTACTTTACTGGTTGCTGGATCCGGTTGATTGCTATTCCAATTTGAATTTATACTCGCTGGATTATCGAGTGACTTGATAATTCCTTCCACTATATCATCAATATAAGTAAAATCTCTAGTATGTTTTCCATGATTAAACACCTCAATAGTCTTGTCTTCTAAAATAGCTTTAGTAAATTTAAACAAAGCCATATCTGGTCTTCCCCACGGTCCATATACTGTAAAAAACCTCAGTCCTGTTGTTGGTAGTTGATAAAGATAACTGTAGGAATGTGCCATTAATTCATTAGATTTTTTAGAGGCAGCATAAACAGAAAGTGGATGATTAGCACTGTCATGTTCTGAAAAAGGCATTTTAGTATTAGCACCATATACACTTGAAGTGCTAGCATACACTAAATGTTTAACCCTATAATTTCTGCAGTTCTCTAAAATATGGGCAAATCCAACTATGTTACTATCAATATATGCTAAAGGATTTTCCATGGAGTAACGCACACCAGCTTGAGCAGCTAGATTGACAACTCTTTGAGGTTTGTGATCTTCAAACACTTTATCTAAAGTGTTTCTGTCAGACAGATCTACTTTGTAATGTTGATAATTTGATTTTCTTGAAAGTATTTCAATTCTTGCGTCTTTAATTTTAGGATCGTAATAGTCATTATGATTATCAATACCTATTATCTCATCTCCTCGCTCTATAAGTTTAGTGCAAAGAGAAAATCCAATAAATCCTGCTGATCCTGTAACAATTATTTTCATTCGACCAGATATATTAAATTTATTCATTAATTCAAGAAACTAATATACTTACTGATAATATTAAATAGTAGTTTTTATTTTTTTTGAATTTTGATCGTAGCGATATCCATAAATTTTATATAACTCATACGAAAGACCAATCACATAAATTACCATAAAAGGAAATTTATATCTTACAGAAGTTCCAAAATTAAATACTACAAGTCCATAGATGATCATTGAAATACAAGTAAATAATATCCATCTGCTAGTCAAAAACGCATTTTGTGCGTACGCTTTTTTTGTGAACACTATCAAGAAGATTAAAAGCAAAATATTTTCGATAGATTGAATAAACTGAAAATAACCACTTGCTTCCCAGGGGAAAGGTTTCATTACAAAATAAGGGAGGCTATAAGTGCTAATAGTAATAAGGTCATAAAGTCCTTCTATACGTAATTGGTCAGAGTAAGTAAGCAAACTACCAACTCTAGTATATTCTTCAAAAAACATGCCGTCTCTATATCTATTAATAAGAAATATAATGTCATCTAAATTTAGCCCAATAAAAATAATTAATAAGCCAAACAATGGATAACGAATCCTATAAAGTAATGTCTGCTTTTTTAAAATAATAAAAATTATAAAAAATATAGTCATTAGATAGAAATTTTGAATCTTTAATAAATATAACGGTGATATTACGATAAAAAATTTAAAATACTTTTTATCGATAAAAAAAATAATACTTACCAACATTAAAGACATAACCAACATATCTCTCAAGCTCAAAGAGCTGTATAAAATCAAGCTTGGGTAAAAAAGTATAAAGAAAAGAGGCAAACCTCTCAAAAACTTTTTCTGATAAAGCCAAAGAAATATGACCAAAAATAAAAACCTATTAAAAAAACCCATACTACTAATAGTTTCAACAAAAGGTATTGGTAACACTGCCAAAAACCAACCTGTAACCAATGGTTTTTGCATCATAAAAAAAGGACAATCTACATTTAGATCAGTATGACAATGAGCAGTCTGAAAACTTCCAAATCCCATAAGATTGCCTGATCTAATTGAATCTAATGTAGCAGTATATGAGCCTTGATCATTAAAATAACCTTCTGGGAGAAAGAGTCCATTCAAAAAAAATGGTATAAAAGAATAAATAGCAAGAACAAAAGCTACCCAGTTAGGAATTTTTTTCATTTGCCACGCTATAAGTGTTACTAAAAAACAAACAAGTGCATTAGCAACATCAAACATCCACAATGAATCAAGTAAATTTATATAATCTTTCATTTAATTTTTTATATTAATAAAAATTTCACCCACCTGAATGCAATGAAAGTAAACCTGGGGGTATTTTAACTTCATATAAAGTTATAATTATATACATTATATTTAGAGATTAAATCATTTAAGGGGATATTGAGACTTAATCTTGAGGTCTCTTTTGTATATACCTTTTTTAATTAGAAAATATGACACAGCTCTGAAAAGAGCAAAATATATAAAAATCAAAATAGCTAAACTAATATTTTGATCACTTAAATATGAAAAATGCCAAATAATAATACACGTTATTAAGCTTATCAAATAATATAAAATCCTAAATTTATCAAGATTAACAATTATCTTTACAAAATTTTTAAAATTATGTCTTTTAAGTGTACAAATTTCTATACTACGCAAAAGAGGGAAGGCTATCACTGATAATATTATTGGATACAGTATGCTTTCATTACTAATAAATAATACTAAAGGAAATATATACTTCGTAACAGCTAATATAAAAAAGGTCAGAATATTTAATCGACTTCTTAAATGGTTATGAAACAAAAAAAATAACCTGTTAAATAAAAGAACTAAGATAAATGATGCTACGTTTAATTCAAATTTTAAAGATAGATTTATTGAATTCAATAATCCCAATAATAATATTACTATAAAATATCTAAAATAGATAAGTTTTTGAAAATTATTTTTTACGTATTTGGCACTTTTTTTATTTAATCTCAATGTGGGGTTTATTTCTTTTTTTGTAGTTATAGTATCATTTTCAATATAACCAACTTCATATAAAGTATGGAAAATAAGTTGTGATAATAAAAATAGTTGCAAAAATATATCTATTCTTAATTCAAGATAAAAGTAAGTGATTAAAAATTGAGGAACTATGAAAATTATCTGCCAAGAGAATATTTCCATTTTTGTCTTTAATCTAGTGTGAAAAAGATAATAAAATGGTATGTAAAATTTTACCATCTAATAATCCTTTATACAGGTAATTTTAGAATGAGGTTTCCAAAATTTTACATCACTTGGTTTATTGCATATAGCAAAAGAATGATCTGCATAATTCATCAATTTTAAATCAGTCTTATTGTTACTTATAACTACTAATTTTTCAATTTGCTTAAATTGATTTTTTAACAATTCATATTTGCTAAGCAATATATCCTCAGCATATTTTCCTGTATAAAAATTATTAACTATATTTAGATTAGATGCATAAAAAAAATCTGCATTAAAATATTTGGCAACTTCTTCTACAACAAATTTATAGGAGCCTGACATCAAAACAATACAATAACCTTGACTTTTATAATACTTAAGCATCGTAAGTATTTGATCTTTAGTCTCTTTTACTAGGTTATAATTAACAAAATGATAAGCATTCTTTTTAACTTCCTCAACTTGTTTTCCACTTAAGAATAAAGTTCCAAAATATCTCATAATGTCTTTTTTGAAAACTTTGTAGATAAAATAATTAATAATTTTTATTGGAAAAAAATTTGTTATTTTTCTAAAAAATATATATTTTTTATTTTTTGAAAAAAAATGATCTAAAAAACCAAAAGTTGTATTTACACTATAAATCGTATCACACACATCGAAAACGGCTATTTTCATAATTGCATTATTTATTCACAAAAATGTAATATTAGAAAAAATAAATTATTTATTTACCTTATCTAAAAATTGTTTTTCATATTTATCAGCTATAAAATTCATTTCAAATTTTGATATATCCATATTATAATTTTTCTGCTCCTTAACTAGCAATATCTTTTGAACTATATCATCACTATTCTTAATTTTTGCTAAAAATCCATTTTCACCATTTAAAATGATTTCTTTATTACCACCAGGCGAGTCTGTTGCTACTACTGGTGTGTTTAATGCCAAAGACTCTAAAATAACGTTAGAAAAACCTTCATATAAAGAAGTTAATAGTAGTACATTTGCATTTTTCATAATTGGATATGGATTTTTTAAATGTCCTAAAAAAATAACATTATCATTTAAACCTAATGAGTTAGAATATGCTACTAACTCCTTTTTTAAATCACCGTCTCCCAATATATAATATCTTACATTTCTAATTTTATTTTTAAGCTTTGATATTGATAATATTGCTGTTCTATAATCTTTTTCGTATGCCAATCTTCCTACTGAAACAATGTTAAAGAATTTACTATCTAGTTTTATATAGGGTTTTGCTTCTGACAAACTTAAAATTTTGACTGATGAAATTGGATTATAAATCACTTCTGTTTTTTTATTAATAAAATTTTTTAAATCTTCATCCATTGATATTGATTGTGTAATAACAGTGTCGCTAAAGTTCAAAGTTTTTTGATAAAGAGACAAAATAGACCTTTTTAAAAGATTGGTATTGGATAAATTTGAACTAACTATACTACCAACTCTAGCTATATATTTACATTTTTTTCTGCCAAATAAATTAGCTATTGATATAGTATAAGCCATTGCCAAAGTTCCAATTGCAACATCAATCTCATTTTTTTTTATATATCTGTTTATTTTAAAAAGAGATTTTATAGAGCTATTTTTTTTTAATTCTATTACTTTTATGTTTGTGTTTAATTTTTTAAGATTAGGGCCAAATGAATTCAATACCATAAAATGCACTTGATATCTTAAAGAGAAATAATTTGCTAATTGAACAAAAACACCTTCGGCTCCACCTCCATTAAAGTCAGGCATTAGAAACAATATTTTTTTATTCATAAATATTTAACCAGAATTAATAATAAAATTTAATTTTTTCAATTTTTTCATTAATATTTTATTTATTAATTGAGAACCTTTTATAGAAAGGTGATCACTATTGACATAAAGTTATTAATATCATCATGAGTTACAAACCTATTTTTAATGTACTTATTACAAAATATTGCACGTAATCCATCTATTTCTGGTCTTTAGCTGGATTTCATTTTTACTATTCGTTATAAAATTTGATCCACTTGTCTTTATCTAATTTAACCGAACCATAAGAGGAGGAATCTCCCCATAAATTATGCTTCCACCATTTTCCATTTTTAATCCACCAAACCCTTGGGTCTCGGAAAGTATCTGCTAAGGAATCAAATTGTTCTTCAGTCCAACCAACATAATTTAGCCATCTATTTAAATCTCTCGGTTTTACATGATCTCTTGATTTAACTTCTGCAATTGCTTGATCTCTTGTTAGTTTGCCAGATCGAATATCCTTTGACGCGTGATCAGAACATCTTCCATAGCCAAATTTAATAAATTTCATATAATCATGAATACCATTTTCATGCATATCATCTAGGTTTGACATTCGTCTATATGTTCTCTCAAAAGATTCCTCAGATTCTTTGAAACCATACTGTTCTACCATCATAGGACCGTGTTTGTTTGCATCCCAATAAAAAAAATTTGATATAAATAAACCTCTCACTCCTACTCTTTCAATTTCTTCATCCTTAGGGTACCTCCATGGATCTAGATGATTAGAATTAAGAGTAATGTTATGCTTTTTTGCCTCTATCATGGCATCCTTCCAGCTGAAACCTCGGCTATCATGTTCAAGAAAGGCTCTATAAGTGAATTCAATAAAATCATTATGATTGAACATACCCCCAACATCACTTCTTCCATGTTCTCCCCAAAACATTAGAGGTATATTGTATCTTACTGCTGTTTGGATAGGTATGGTACGTATTCCCATGTGTGCATGCCAATTCATATCCCCCATCATCGTCATACCTATTTTATTTAATTTTACTAAAGTGTTAACGGATGGTGTAAAAAAAATATGATCACAATCAAAAACTTCTCTCATATTTTGTAAATTTTCTAATCCAGTTTTTGTATAGTTGTTAGCATTGTAGGTTACCAAAAGAGGATTTAAATTAAGCACCTTTGTAACTAAATGTATTTGAAAATAACTGTCTTTACCTCCACTAACAGGTATCACGCAGTCATAGTTTGAATTATTTTTACCTTCATACTCTTTTAAAATATCAAATAATGCAAATTTTCTACTTTCCCAATCAACATCCTTTTTCTCTGAAACAACTTGACAACCTGTGCATTTATTTTCAGAGTCAAAGTCGAGACTGACAGCTGACGAAGATGGATATACACAGTTTGAGCAAAAATATATTTTTGGTTTTTCTATATTAACGGACATCAATTCCCTCATTTTTTAAGAATTTTTTCACTCTGGGGTAAGATCCCTCAGAAAAGTTAAAGAAATTTCCAGCTGCAACTCCTGAAATTTCATTTATTTTTGCTACCTTTCCAAAATGAGAATTTGTGCCAGCACCTGAACAGCAAACTACTGGTAAATTACTTTGGCTTACTAATTTTTCAATAATTTCAATGTCATATCCCAATGAAGAGCCATCTAAATTTATATTTTGAATAAAAATTTCACCAACACCAAGTGCTTCACAATATTTAGCGACTTCATATAAGTTTTTTTTAACATTTTGCTTTCCAGAATGAGAATAAACCTGGGGTATACCTTTTTCAATTTTATAGTCTAGTGACGCAACCACTGCTTGAGAACCTAAAATTTTAACGATCTGCTCAACTGTATTTTTTGACTCAAAGATAAGAGTATTAATAATAATTTTATCAGCACCATTACGAATTCTAATCTTTGCATCCTCAACATTTCGAATACCTCCACCAAAACTAAAAGGCATAAATACAACTTTGCTCATTTCTTTTATAATTTCAATAATATTATTAATTGATTTAACTTGATGATCGTCTCGTCCAGAATCATAAAACTTTTCATTACTTATATCAATACAAATTAATTCATCAGCCAACCAATCGTTTAATCGTTTAGCTTGATTAATTACATTTCCTATAACCTGATGGCGAGCAAAATTTTGACTTCTAACAATTAAACCATTTTTAATAAACAATACTGGTATGATTCTTTTCATATTATTTTTGAAAAATTTTCTAAAATCTTTAGGCCAGCTGCTTGGCTCTTTTCAGGATGGAATTGTGTTCCAAATATATTATTTGCCTCAATAACTGCGTCAAAGTTTTCTCCATAATTTAAAACTCCTGTAACAATTTTTTTATTTGGTGTCTCACAAGCATAACTATGAACAAAATAAAAAATTGGTTCAATTTCAATATCTTTAAGAAGCATTGACTCTTTAGAATTAACAATTTTTCTCCAACCAATATTTGGTACTTTGATATTCTTTTTATTCTTAATTCTTTTAACATTACCTGAGATAATACCTAAACCTTTACAACCATCATCTTCCTCACTAAACTCATACAGTAACTGCATACCCAAACATATGCCCAATATTAAAAAATTTTTTGTTTTAACCAGTTCAAGTATTGAATTTGAAAATGAGGTTTGAGTTAAATTCTTCATTCCATGTTCAAAAGAGCCTACTCCAGGTAATATTACTTTATTAAAAAGATGAAGATCTTTTGCTTTATTAACTATTTTATTTGGTATCTTTAGATAATTTAATGCATTAACAATTGATTGAAGATTTCCTGAGCCATAATCAATTATTCCTATAGAATTTGTTGTAAACATAAAATATTCCAAAACTTTTTAATATCACATTTTTCGTAAAAGTTTACATTTATCATATTTTTAATAATTAAAGGTTTTGAAAAATGTTTTTTGGTCAAATATATCTTTTGAACTTAATACAGGTATTTTCAATTTTTTCAAATTTTTTTATCACACAAAGTGTGAACAAAATGTATAAAAAATAACTAGATCATCATGAAACCTTGAATAGTCAATATTATTGGTTAAATTATTTTATGATCGCTTTATTAACAACTAAAACAACTCACCATATTTATTTTGAAAATCAAATTTTTAAAAAATTTAAAAATATAATAAATATTTATGAAACAGACTCAATCAAACCTAAATTCTTAACAAATATTCTTTTTGAAAAAAAGAGGGAAAATTATGAGAAAAAAAAATTTTTTCAAAATAAAGAAATAAATTTTAAGAGTAAAAGTTATATTCTTAAAAATATTAATGAAAAAAAAATAATTAAAATATTAAAAGAAAATAATGTTAAATATATAATTGTTTTTGGTACTAGAAAAATTGATAAAAAAATATTAAGAAATTATAAAAATAAAATTTATAATTTACATGGTGGAAATCCAGAGGAATATAGGGGATTAGACACGCACTACTGGTCAATTTATCATAATAATTTTAATCTTTATTCATGTTTGCATGAATTAAATGAAAAGCTTGATGATGGTAACATTACTTTTATTAAAAAGATTAAATTAAATAAAGATATGAAAATTCATCAATTAAGATTGGTAAACACTTTATGTTGCATTTCTTTAGTTTTAAGATTATTTAAATATAAATTTAATAAAATAAAAGTTCCATCTATTAAACAAAAAACAATTGGACGCTACTACTCATTTATGCCAAAAGAATTAAAAAAAATAGTTGAAAAAAAATTTCTTAAAAAAAATAAATGAAAAAATATTCTCAATTTTTAAAAAAAAAAAGTCTAACAATTTTTTTATTTCACGGAGTAATAAATAAAAATCCTTTTAGTATAAGAAACTATATGAAAAAACATTTATTGAAAAAAAATTTTATAAATATATTAGAAGATTTAAGTTTCAATGGGAACAGTATTTCCTTAGATGAAGCATATTCAACTATTAAACAAAAGAAAAATTTTAAGGATTACTCATACGCTATAACGTTTGATGATGGTTTTTATAATAATTATAAGATTGCTGCTCCAATTTTAAAAAAAAAGAAGATACATGCGACCTTTTACATAACTACCTCTTTTATAGATAAAAATGAAATGAGCTGGGCAGATAAAATAGAACATATGATTGAAAAAATGAATGGTAAAAAAATCATAAATATAGTTAATAAAAAATATACGATTGAAAATAATAAAAAATCAAAAATTAAATTTTTAAAATCAATTCGTTTTTTTGTAAAAAATAACAAAACGGATTTAGATTCACTAGTTTTAGATATTAAACATCAAATAGAATTTAATGGCAGACTAAGTGGATTAAAAAATATTTTGGATAAAAAAATGAATTGGGAGCAAGTAAAAAAAATAAATCATTGTAAATATTTTACAATTGGAGGTCATACAGTTAATCATCCTATATTGTCTTTTTTGAAATACCAGGATGTGAAAAAAGAAATAAATAATTCAATAGATATAATTAATCAGAAAATTAAAATTAAAATTAAACATTATAGTTACCCAGAGGGATTAGGTCACACATATAGTAAACGAGAAATTAATTTATTAAAAAAGAGAGGCATAAAAGTATGCCCATCTGCAGTATTTGGTATTAATAGTGAAAATGATGATCCTTTTCATCTGAAAAGAATTTTTGTAAATTCATAGATCATAATTTAATTTATAATAGGCAAAGAAGTAATAAAAAAAATTACAGCAAATAATACTACTGAATTACAAATTTTAAATCTTTTGTATTATCGAATATTTTAGTGTGAATTTTTATAAAACTGTATCCTTTAAAAATTTGACCAAAGTTAAACTACCTCATAATCAGTGATATCTATTAACTTTGTTGCGCACATAAAATTCTCCACAATTTATTACTATCACATCCTTCATAAAAAATTTTCCATTTATCGTCAATTTTAATCAGTGATGGTTCTGAGCAGTGAGAATAATCATATTTTGCTCCAGGGCTTATTATGGGTGTTTCATATTTTTTCCAATTTTTTTTATCATAAGAATATGCATAAAGGATATGTCCCATTAAAGGGTCTCCTCCCCAACCTGAATAAAACAAATGATAAAGATTATTTGAGTAAATTAAATCAGGGCTATAGACCGCATAAGACTCCCATATCTTTTCTTGTTTGAGGACAGGAAGAATGTTTCTTTCGTCAAAAAAAATTCCATCAGATGACGTTGCAACCCAAATATCTCGTGTTAATTTAGATCTTTTTTCAAAATACAGCTCAAATTGATTTTTAATTTCCATAAAACAAAAAGGTGTGCCATACGAAAAGTTATTTAATTTACCAATTCTAATTCCTTGCTCTTCTTTCCATAAAACTCCGTCATTAGATAATGCACTTTTTATGACCCCTTCATTGTCAAATGTGCGTGCTTCAAAATACATTCTATATAAAGATGAGTCTATTTTAATCACTGATGGAGAGAGCATTCTGCAAAACCTCTCATCAGATAAGTTTCCCAATCTATCTCCTCCCTCAAGCGACCAATTGATACAATCTTTTGAAACTGCACTTCTAATAGTGGTATAATATGAATAACGATCTACCAATTTTTTTTGTTGTGAAAAATACATTCTGTAAAATCCTTCATTGAATTTTACTACCCTTGGACATATTGTTTTAAAATTTACTGAGTCAACATTTAGAACAAGTTTATCATCCTTAATAAAAGAAATAGGAAATTTCATTCCATAAATATTATCATAATTTACTAACTTCTATATGAGATAACTCTTGCAGGAGTACCGACGGCAATAGCATTAGATGGGATATCTTTTGTTACAACAGCATTTGCACCTATAACAGCACCATCTCCAATGGATACCCCTGCTAATATTTTTACGTGGGCCGCTATCCAAACACCTTCTCCTATAGATATTTTTCCATAAGTATGTTTTTGATTTTTTATTAATTCTCCCTTTTTGATACCGTGATTTGAAGTTTGAAAATAACAATAACCCCCGAAAATACTATCTTTACCGATGGTGATATCCTCACCGCAGTTGAATATTGAGTTCGGTCCTATTCTACACCCAGACCCAATATTTAAGATTGCATTATTAGCAACAACAAATCTTGAATTTGTATCAATTGAAACATCTTTAGATATATTTATCTTTCCATTTTCTCTATTCCTGATGTCAATATTGCCATTTATTGAAATGTTTTCAGCAATTTTGATATCACTAAAATTTCCCCTAATTTTTAAAAAAGGCACACCCTGAATATAAAAGTTACGACCAACTTTTATCCCCTTTACTTTCATAATTGATGCAATGATTATGCTGTATGGTTTATATATCCACCAGCCAAATATAAATGATAAAAAATTCATAATCTAAATTTATTTTTATCTATTAAATAACATAATTTTTTAATCTCTTATTAAGTCACCTTGTTGAATGATTTGCCCAACTTTCAAATTTCGATTAATTTTCTTGCCAACTAGACTGTCCTCTTCTCCAGGAGGATATCCGATGCCTGGTCTCACCCATATAAAATCAGATAATTTTAGTTTGGTTCCCTCTGGCAGTTCTCGAGCTGCAGCAATTGAACGTCGACCAATAACATTCATTTCTTTTTCACAATTTTGAGGTTTTTTTTCTTCTATCCCAAGCATTGTTTCAGCTTTACGAACTCTCTCTACCAAAAGACGCATTTCGTTAGGATCAGCAGATAAATGATGATCTCTAAAATCAGAATAGTTTTTATCTAGAGTAAAATGTTTTTCAATTATTCTAGCACCAGCAATAACAGAAAGTACTGCTGCCTCGATACCTAATGTATGATCTGAATAACCTATTACTACATCTGAAAATAGCTTCTTTAAGTGAATAATAGATGCAAGATTTGCTTCGTTATCTGGAACTGGATAACTACTAACACAATGCAAAAATGCAAGACTTGGCTTAAACTCAATATTTTTTGAATTTTTTTTTATTAATTTATGAACTTTTTTTATTATATTTAATTCAGCACTGCCTGTAGATACTATCATAGGCTTTCCAAAACCTGCTACAGTATTTATTAATGGATAAAAGTTATTGTCGCCTGAGGCAATTTTAAAAACTGACTGAATAGTATTTAGAAATTTTGCACTTTCAATATCAAAAGGTGTTGAAAAAAAAATCAATCCCATTTTATTAGCAATTATCGATAGCTTTGTAAACTGATCGTAACTAAACTTAAAACCGCGCAATCTTTCTAGTCTTGCCTGATCTCCACTAGAAATATGCTCAGGGATAAATGTCTGAAACTTGACCGCATCAACACCTGCCACTGCTGCCTGCTCAATCATCTTTTGGGCTAACTCAAAATTACCTTCATGGTTATTACCTATCTCAGCAATAATAAATATTTTTTCAGATGTGTTTATATTTTCTATTTTCATTATTTTTACTGTTATTTGTGCATATGCAATACATATGATGAAGAACTTATACGAAAACCTAATTTTGTATATAGATCAAGGGATGCAATATTTGCAATTTGTGTTCCAACTTCTATTTTGCCAACGCCATCTAAACAGTTAGTAAATGCATAAGAAATCATATCTTTTGCATATCCTTTGCCTCTATTTTCTTCATTCACTGCAATAAGATCTATTACTATTATATTATCACTCTTACTAAGAATTTGTAAAAACCCTACTACCTTAGAATTACATTCTGCTACCACCATCCATCTACCACGCTTACCATAAAAATAATTACCTGCCCACTCTTCTTTAATCTTGCTAGCTATTTTATCAGAAATTTTTCGGTCTAGATGAAAACGGCTATATTTAAAAGAAGATTTTGCAAGATCTTTTATAGATTGTTCATCAGTTAAATTAGCAAATCTAATGTTGGTATTTTTTGTGTCACTTAATTTAATATTTAGTGACAATTGAATATTGGTATCAATAATATAAAAACCTAATTTTTGAAGATGTTCCAATTTTGTTAAATCATTAACTGAGATTTTAGTCCAAATAAAAATTTTATCTTTTGGTAAATCTTGTTCTGTAAGATGATCAAAATTGCTCTGTAAAAAATAAGTCGGCTTACCTATAAGTTTAGATAACCAGCTGTCTAAAACAATTTGTTTCAAACTTTATTCACTTTGTTATTTTTTGTTAAATAGATCAGGTTTTGAGTCTGCAAATTTCTTATACCAATCTATATATTTTGGATATCCCTTCCTTAAAGGCCAGCTTGGATTATAGTTAATTAAGTCACGAGCTTTATCCACATTCAGAGTACCTCTCTTAGGCATCAATTTGTCACGATCAACATTACGTAGATTAACTCTGGGAAAATGTTGTTTTACAATTTCAGCCATTTCTGCAACTGAACAAGCACCACCATAAGTAAGGTTAAATATTTGATTAAAAGCATTTTTATTACCAATACAATTTGAAATACCATCTACTAGATCATCAATGTATGTAAAATCTAACGCTTCAGATCCATTATCAGACATTACAATATCTTTACCAAATAAAGCATTTTCAATAAAAATTTGACCTACTCGACGACTAATGCAACGCTCTCCATAGAGTGCAGATGGTCGGATAATAGTATATGGCAAATCAAAAACTTGATTGTACGCAATTACAATTTTTTCAGCACCATACTTAAGAGCCCCGTAAATACCCATAGGTTCACAATGGTCTTCCTCATGTGCTTGATCACCTTTAAAGTTTCCATAAACCATACTCGAAGAAAAAAAGATAAATTGTTCAACATTCGATGAAGAAGATCTGGCGCAGTCCAGTGCATTTTCTAATGTGTGAAAACTATGATCAAAAGTTGAATAAGGGTCTTTATTAGAACGATTAGCATGAGAAACTGCTGAAAGTTGTATTATAATCTGTGGATCAATTTCTTCCAACAGACTACTCACAGCATGATAATCTCTTGCGTCTTGCACCTTAAGATTTATCTTTTTGTTTTTAAGTAAATGTATTCTCTCCATAATCATGGCATTGGATAAATCAGGATGAGGTAGCTTGTCTGTATTATCTATTAAAGATAGAAAATTATTTACCTGCATGCCATCAATAATCGAGACCTCCGCCCCAAGTGATTTCAGATGCAAAGCAAGGTTGTGCCCAATAAAACCAGCCCCACCAATTAAAACTATTCTTTTACCTTTTATGTTTTGAGTATTAATCATTATATTTATCCATACAATGTTTAAGTTCTGTTGCTATAATCTGCATATCATCAAGACCAAGGTGTGGCCCCACAGGAAGGGCAATAATCCCATCACTAATCTGCGTAGCAATTGGATACTGGGTTTGATCATAACCATATTTTTCCTTGTAGTATTTCATCCTAGGAACTGGCTGTGGATAATAAACACTTGAGCCTACACCTCTTTTGCTGAGGTTATTAATAATTTCAGGACGTTTTGAAATAAGATCATTATCAAGTAGAGCGCCAAGACAATAATGAGAGCTTTCCAGATGACCATCAGAAGGCTGCGATAAAACACGAAGGCCTTTAATTTCTTTTAAATAATTAGCTAACACTATAAAATTGTCTTTACGTTTAGTTAAAAACCCTGGAAGCTTTTTAATCTGAACCACACCAATAGCAGCGTGGATCTCACTCATACGATAGTTAAACCCTAAAGCCACAGTATCATAAACTCCAGGTATCTTACGTTCACCATGAGTACGGTCAACACCAAATGCTTTGAGTAATGTTAGTTTTTTTGCTAAATCTCCATTTCTTAGAATAATCATACCTCCTTCAGCTGTTGTCAAATGTTTGACTGGATAGAAAGAAAATACTCCTGCATCTCCATGAAGACCTGTATGAATACCATCAATTTTTGCACCAGGAGAAAGAGCGCAGTCCTCAAGCACAAAAAGGTTATGTTTTTTAGCAATCTTCATAACTTTAACCATATCAACAGGTGCACCCAGGTAATGCACTAATGCAATGGCTCTAGTTTTAGAATTAATAGCTGACTCAATCAATTCTATATCTATATTTCCTGTATTTTTTTCTGAATCTATAAATATTGGGCGGGCACCAGTAAGCTCTACTGCATGAGCTGTAGCTATATGAGTCTGAGCAGGCACAATAACTTCATCACCAGGACCATAACCTAAAGCAAAATAAATCAAGTGCATCCCTGCAGTACATGAAGAAACACTAACTGCATGTGGGGCTCCTGTAAAATTAGCAAATTTTTCTTCAAACTCACTGGCCGTTGGTCCATGTACTAAAATTGAGCCATCCATAATTTTCATGACTGCCTCTTTTTCATCTTTACCAATCATTGGTTTACCAAATGCTATTTTTTGCATAATTCTGTCTTTTATAATGATAGCTAAAAATATTACAAGTACTCTATATTTATTATACGATTTGTTTTAACTGCTTCTTCAGCAGCCAAACATACACTCATTGTATTAAAAACTTCCTCATCTGATATTAATGCATCTTTTTTAAAATTTGATAATGATTCCAAAAAAGAAATTAAAGCTCTGCTTCTCTCTGTTTTTGCAGGATAATTTGCACTTTCTGATCTGAATGTTTGATTGGGATTACTTGAGTCAATCCAAACAGTTCCAGTAGACTCATGAATAAAACTAGAATTTTTACCAAAAACTTTTAATGAATGAAAATGTGGATGCACACAACCTCCATGAGCAGATACTTTAACACTCATATGGTTTTCAAAACCAAGTAGTAGCACAGCAAAATCATTATGCCTTTGTAACGTTTCAGCAGTAGCTATATGGCTACCTAATGCTTGCACAGTGACTGGTTTTTTTCCAATTATCCACATGGCAAGATCCACCATATGCACAGCTGCTCCATGAATAATTGAATATAAATCTGCTTCTGCTCTCCATCCTGAAATAATTTTTTCTTTGCGTCCCCAAAAATAATCAGCTTCTAAATGATATATCTTTCCAATTTTTTCTGATTTTACAGTATCTCGAACCTTAATAAAAAGTGGACACGTCCGCAAAACCATATTGGAAGATAAACGAAGATGTGGATTAACTTTTAGTGCCAGACGAATATCTTGGGCTTCATTTTTTGTAAGGCAAATAGGTTTTTCTACATAAACATGTTTGCCATGATTTAACGCCATCAATACTTGTCGATGATGTGCCTCATCATAAGAAGCCACACATACCATATCAATATTTGGATCAGTCAAAACATCTTGATCATTTTGCGTTTGTTTTGCCTCTGTAAGTTCTGAACCAAGCTCTGAAAGCTTAGTTTGATCTAGATCACAAAGCCAAACTAACTGACAGCTAGGGTGTGTAGATAAAATTCTTGCTTGGTGTGCTCCCACACCAAGTCCAATTACGGCTGTTCTAATTTTCTGTTTATCTTTCAATTAAATTTCCTTATTCTAAATTTTATCCAAAAAAACTGAAAAGATAAATGTATCTGCATAAAAATGAACTAAAAATTATATCTCGTTATCTTACAAGTTATTTTGTAGATAAAATAGGAAAAAGATCTTCATACTCTTCTTCTTTACTCAAAGACCATGCCTCAAGCCTTTCTAAATCTTTCAATTCATCCACAGCTAATTTTAAATCTGAATCGGTAGATCTAGCACATTCTATATTATGTATTTGAAAATCTTTATGGTGGTGATAAAAAAATTTAGTCAAATGTTCTTTATCTTCTTTTTTAAGAATTCTCTTTTTTGTTTCAAGGAATGTTTTTGTGCGAATAAGCTCTATACTCATCCCAACTGGAAATGTCCTTGGAAATACATTGGTCACTATATCATAAGAAGAATTCATATAAATTGATGCTGCTCGATTAAATAAAAATGAGAGTAATAAGGGGCTATCTCCACATACTCTGAAAAAAGCATCGCATTTATGTTGGTTTAAAGTCAAAGCAAATCGTTCAACAACATCATCACAAGATCCACGTACAACCTCCAAACCAAGGTATTTGGCATAGGCTACTAACGGATCATCTGCTTGATCATCACTGGTAGCCAAGATAATAGAAGAACCAAACTGGGTTCTTTTTATGCGTTCTACCACATGAGCAAATACTGGTTTTCCTAAAAAAGGAGTAAGTATCTTTCCTGGAAAACGATGTGAAGTCATACGACACTGAATAATAGTTTTTATCGTCATCATTATATATTTTTGATAATCAAATATTTTTTAATTTCAAGTTTCATTAAATCTTCTCTTACATAATGATTAACAATAAGTGAAATAGCAAAAAATTTTATTTATCATTTTGTAAATTGTTACAAATTTTATACATTATTTTGTTAATATTTGATTTAACTGATTTTGAATTTGCATTTACCAAATCATCATTAAATTTTTTATTTGAAACTCTACATTTTTTTCTATAAATTCTCTTTACTTCATTTAGTGAATTAACAGCGTCATTACAAATATTCCTAAGCTCATCTCTGGTTCTTAAATTAAAACCTGCGTTGTATGCATCAGATAGAAGAATGTTACATGTTAAATGGCGCAGATAAATAGAAACTTTATCCTTCATAAAAAACTCATACATTACACTCGAGCCAGCATGAAACACAATGTCTGACCAGTCAATTATTTTTGAAGTAGAGTATTCTTTTGAAATCAAATATTGTCTAATATTATCTCTTTTAGCTATATGATTAGGTAATTTTGGAAAATAAGGATTGTAATTTAATATGATAAGCTCAATTTCTCTGTAACTTGATATAAAATCGATTGATCTAATAAGTTCTTCCCAAAAAATATTAGCATTTTTTTTTGGCATAAAAAATGATGCCTTTATTTTATAATTCTTATTTACCCTAACTTCTTTGCCATCTAATCCAAGATTGGCCTTTATTTTTAACCACTCCTTACAATATCTTGGGGCACCAATTACATGACCTCTATCTCTAGACATGCCTTCGGAAATCTCTTCCTCAAGTTCATGCTTGGTAGTTGCTAGCATATAATCAATACTATTATAATTTCTATTAAATCTTGGCTTTTCAGTCTTATCTAAATCACTATCTAAATTCATTTTATTATCACAATTAATAGTGCCATGAGGAATCATCATCCACTTTGCTTTTCTATTATATTTTTTGATTTGTTTGGCAATATTTAAAGCTTCATTATTTCCATGCAATGTGATGATCAGTGGAGATTTAGATTTTAAAAAAACTTCACCTAAATTATTTTTTAAGTCATATTTTTTTTGGATAATATTTAAGTATCTAATATAAATACCAGAAATCACTCTATTAAAAAAATCTCCTAATATTGATTTATTTTCAAACTTTAAAAGACGTTTAATTTTGAATAAAAAATTATCTTTATATACAAATTCTAGCTCTACATTTTTTAAATTAGATAATAACTTTACTCTTGGATCTATATTTTTTGTATAATTAGCTTTACTTCCAAAAATTATACCTCTAGCAGTATATTTGATATTTTTATTTTTACTTAAGAAATATAAAAATGGTAAAACATGGTCTATATCTTTGTGACCTAAAGTTTCTTCACGTAAAATTATAAAAATGATATCAATACTTTTTTTGATTTTTTTTTTTATTTTCATGCGATTTTAATTTATAAGAGACTTTATTTTTTAGTACAATCAGATATTTATTATTTTTTTTATTCCACAGTATAACTTATAAATTCTGAGACTCATTTTTCTCATAAGTATAATTTTTCTTTATAGAATTTAGATTTTATTCATTCTTTTAATTTTTATTTAATATCTTATAACTTAACTTATAACTTAACTTATAAATTACTTTTAATGGAAGTTAACTAAATGTGTGGAATTGCAGGATTAATAAATCTTCGAAATATAAAGGAAAAATCCACTCATTATTTAAATTCAGAAATAAAATTTATAGATAGCAAATTATCACACAGAGGGGATGAAAAATATAATATTAAATATTTACCAAATAATGATTTTTTCTATCACAATAGACTATCCATAATAGACTTAAATATTAGATCTAAACAACCACTTTCAGATGTTAAAAATAAATATTTTATAACATTTAATGGTGAAATTTATAATTACAAAGCCATAAGAGAAGAATTAATAAGTAATGGCATTAATTTTAAAACTGAATCTGATACAGAAGTTTTGCTCAACTCATATATTTTCTGGGGTGAAAAATTTATTGAAAAGATAAATGGTATGTTCTCATTTGCTATTTATGACTCTGTAAAAGATACATATTATATCTTTCGAGATAGATTTGGAATTAAACCACTTTATTACTCAATTATAAATGACCAATTAAAATTTGCATCTGAGTCACAAGCTCTTACTTTCAAAGATAAATCTTTAAACGAAGACTCAGTAAATGCATATTTATTAGGCATGTTTGTACCTGGTAAATTAAGTTTTTTTAAAAATATTTTTAAATTGTTGCCAGGTAACTATTTAAAAATTGAGAACCAAAAAGTATCAACTCATGAGTATTATAGTTTAGAAAATAAATTAAATAGTAGCCCTCAAAAAGTAAGTTTTGATAAAACAGATACACTATTAAAAAAAACTATAAATGAACACTTAAACTCTGATGTTAAAGTTCTTAATTATCTTTCTTCAGGCTTAGACAGTTCTTTAATGGTAAAATATTCTTCAGAATTAAAATCAAAAATTGAGACTGTAAGTCTTAATTATGAAAATAGTATTAATCCCGAGGGAGAAAGGGCCAGCAAATTTGCATCAGAATTAAAAATATCTAATAAAATAATCAATGTATCCAGTTATGTTTATTTGATTAATTTTTACAGGGTTTTCAGCAATATTAACGAGCCTATTGCTGACAGTGCAATTGTAGCTAATTACATACTATCAAAATATGCAAAAAACTCTGGTTTTAAAGTTGTTCTTAATGGTTCTGGGGGTGATGAAATATTTTGTGGATATGAAAGATATTTAAACCTTGGATTTAAAAGAAAACTTTTTTATTTTTTTGAAAAGATTCTTCCTGATAGTATAAAAATAATACTACAAAAATTTTTCCCTGAAAAAATATTAAGATTACAAAACGGGCTTTATGAAATGTTTATAGCTGCCTCAGGTTGCGTTGGTATTCTTGATTTAATATTTCATACCAATGAAAATAAAAATAAATTTTTAAAAAAATTGACCAGTTATTTTCCAAAAACAAAAAAAAATAATTTCAATAAGACTAAATTAAGGATGATTAACGATATAAAGATTAACTTATCTGAAAATCTCAATTCATTATTTGATCAAGCAACTATGCTCAATACTATTGAAGGAAGAGTGCCTTATCAAGATCATACTCTTGTCGAATATTTTCTAAATTCTTCAAACTTACAAAAAAATAAAATTCATCAACATGAGCTACTTTCTAATAAATTAAATAGAAAATTTAATTATAATAAAAAAGGCTTTGGAGCCCCCATAAGCAATCTTATTATTGAAAAAAAAGAATTTTTTAAATCACTGCTTAAGAAAGGAAATTTCAATACATATATTAATGGAAATATTATTAAGTATTGCTCAAACAAAATTGATAAACAAAAAATAAATGAACACGACTCTCAGTTAATTTTTAGGACTTGCGCTTTTATAATATGGGAATCTTACCTGATTAAAAATTAACTTAATTATTTCATAAAAAGTGTAAGCAATACACAATATACACATTTTAAATTTTTTAGCTTTAAATTCATAAAATAATCTAATTTTTAAACTATTAAAAATTTTTTTTATTTTTTTATTAGATGTTTTGTAAATTAATAATGGAATCTTTAAGTTATGAAACTTAATTTTTTTTTCTAACATTCTATAAAATAAATCAAGATCTTGCGTTCTTGGAATATTCTTATAACCATTTACTGAATTAAAGGCATCAAAACGCATTACAATTGTAGGGTGTGCAAAAGGCATCATTTTATACACGTTAGCAATTATTTTATTATGATTTGAATTTAAGCGTAAATAATTTTTCTTTTTTTTTGAATTTATATAAATACTTGTTCCAATAACATCTATCGAATTAAATTTTTTCAAAAATTTCATTTGATATTTTAATCTATTTGACAAAGCATAGTCATCAGCATCCATTCTAGCTAAAAAAGAATTTGGGTATAGTTTTATTGCCTTGTTTAATGAGCTAGCTAAACCTATTTTTTTATCATTTATGATTAAGAATATTCTTTTATCTCTATTTTTCCATTTTTTTGCTAATATCAAACTATTATCAGTTGAAGCATCATCAATTAAAATTAAATTAAAGTTTTTATAAGATTGTATTAAAATACTTTCTATTGCTCTATCGATTGTTTTTTCATTATCCTGAAATGCCATATAAATATTGAGCTCAGTTTTCATTTTTAAATACGATTATAAATTATTTTATATTTATATTGATATCTTAAAATAATATAATTTATTAATACCAAATAATTTGTTTAACCTTCTGTTAAATAAAAATTTTGTTTACATCTATTAAAATTAATTTACAAATACAAAAAAACCGAGTTTACCAACTAAACCTAACTTTATGAACGATATTTACATATTCTTTCCAAGCGATGTATATGTAAGAGATTTTGATGCACGATTACTTACAGCTCTAACTATTTTAAAGGGTGTTGATAAAATTAAAATTATTATTGGGTCTCAACTTCAAGTAAATAAATTCATTCTTCAAGATAAAAGTATAAAAAAGATGATCTACTATGAAAAAGGGATCGATGAAAGATATAGTGGTTGGTACAGATATTTAGTTGATAGAGG
>MDTB01032536.1_pt1 | contig 33343 bp, 22 predicted proteins | sample 811161 | NCBI WGS metagenome assembly MDTB01 (sample SAMN05326650, study PRJNA326480) | marine metagenome | isolation source: seawater | place: Mediterranean Sea | collected 2009 | reverse complement strand
TTTGAGACCGACCTATTATACTTAGATGTAACAAACCGTCGAATCGGTGTTAAAACCACCACACCACAATACGCACTAGACATTGTTGGTCAAGCTAGAATTACAGATCTAGAAATAACAAATAACATATTCAATATTGGTAACGTACAAATTGACGGCGATAATGCTACCATTTCAACATCAGCACAAGAGTTTGCGATTGCTACTGCTGATAATACTATTGTAGGTAATAGAGTATTAGTTGGCGACCTTGAAATTAACAACAACTTTATAGAAAATACTAATACCAATAGTGATTTATTCATTCGCGCTAATGGTACAGGTGAAGTTAATATTGTTGGTAATACGAGAATAGAAGGAAATCTTCACGCAACTGGTAACATCAGTGCCGACGGTAATATTACAATTGGTGACGACGATACTGATAATATTTTTATTAATGCTGACATTGCTAGTGATATTATGCCAGATGTTGACAATACATACAACATTGGTGATGCTAGTAAACGTTGGGCAACTGGTTATTTTGCTAATGTAACAACCAACACACTTACAACAAACGATTTGGATTTTGGTAGTATTGACCTAATTAGTGTTCCAGGAAATATTATCTATGTAGCATCAACAGGAAGCGATACACAAACAGGAACACACCCACAAGATCCTGTTCTTACTATTGCTAAAGGTTTAGAACTTGCTGGGATGAATGATACAGTTTACGTTTACCCAGGACAATATCAAGAAGCATTTCCATTGGTTGTTCCAGTAGGAGTAACAGTAAAAGGACATAGTTTACGCTCAGTTGAAATTAGCCCCACAAGCGGTACACAAAGTAATGATGCTTTTCATATGAACGGCGATACTACTGTCGAAGAAGTTACTTTAAAAGATTTTTATTATAATAGCGGAAATGATACTGGTTATGGATTTAGATTTGTAAACAATATGCGTGTTTACGGAAGATCACCGTATATTAGAAATGTAAGTGTAATCACAAAAGGCACAACTACATCTAATTTAGATCCAAGAGGGTTTGATAGTGGAGATGCTGGCCGAGGAGCATTAATTGACGGTAGTGTTGCTGACTCAAATTCAAATGAAGCCTCAATGTTATTCCACAGTGTAACATTTATTACACCTGGAGTAAGCGGACTGAAAATAACTAATGGTTCTAGAGTAGAATGGTTGAACTGTTTTACTTATTTTGCTGATAAAGGTATTGAAATTGTAGAAGGTTCAGCAGGACTAAAAGGTGACGGTAAAACTAGAATTAAGTATAGTGGGCTTAGTGGATCAGCTCCGGCTGCCGGAGAAACAATAACATTAAAAGACGCAGACGGAACACAGTTAGCTCAATCTACTATTGAAAGTGTAGATACAAACACAGTTATTATAGATGGTAATGTAAGTGGGTTTATTACTCCTTTGAGTAGAAATAGAAAAACAGTTACAGCAGTAGGAAATGCACAAATAACTACATCTATTGTAAAGTATGGTACAGCAGTAGGACTATTTGACGGAACTGGAGATAGATTTACTCTAACAACAGCAACAGACTTTGGTTTTGGCACAGGCGATTTTAGTATCGAAGGTTGGCTTTATATCTCAGATGATACCGGAACAGAAACTAAATTTGATTTTAGAGCAGGATCAGACAGCGATAATGCTATACATTTTTACACAGTGGATAGAGCACCTAAAGTTGATATTGGAGGGACAACAGTACTAGCACCAGCAATAACACTTACTAATACTACTTGGTGGCATATAAAGATATCAAGAAAAGGCACAGCATTAACTTTATTTGTTAACGGAGCCGTACAAGCAACTACAACAAATTCAACAGACTTAGGAACAACTAAACCTTTATCAATCGGTGGAACTTACAATAATACACAAGGATTTGATGGAAGAATTGATGATTTAAGAATCAAAAAAGGCGACGGCGAAGATACAGCATTTTCAGCACCGACAGGACCAACTATTGTTGATCAATACACTGTGTTAAAATTACCATTTGACGGCGATGATGGATCACAAATTATAACAGATGATGATACATTTGTACAGGATATAGAATTTAGTGGCGGCGGCACAGCAACTGCATTGACACTTATAGATACAAGTGACTTTGGCGGAGAAATACGTAGTATTGCTAGTGCTTGTGTTTATGGCAATTATGGAATTTACGGTGACGGTGCAGGGTGTGTAGTTTACGCTATAGGCATGAACCTTGCGTATATTGGTACTGGTAAAGACGTCAGCAATGATGTTACAGAAGTTATTCAAGCCAATGAAGTAGTTGCTAACAATGGCGCTAATATTTATTTTAGCACTGTTGATCATAAAGGTGATTTTAGAGTTGGCGACTTATTTAGAATTAATCAACAAACAGGCGAAGTTACATTTACTAACGCTGAATTCTTATTTAATAACAACCAAGGTATTACGTTTACTGACGGAGTCAACACAACTATTATTGACGGAACAAAAATTGAAAGCGGTAACATTAGAATTACTGGTAATACAATTAGTAGCACAAGCGGAGATGTAAACATTAATGCTAGTGCCGGCACAATTAATCTATTAGACAATGTTAATATCACAGGAAATTTAGATGTTTCTGGAAATGTAACAGTAGGCGGTAATATTACATTAGGTGACGAAGATACTGATACAATACAAATCAACGCTCAAATTGACAGTGATATTGTACCTAATATTGATAACACATATAATTTGGGAACAACAAATTTAGCCTGGGCAGAAATGAATGTTGGTAAAGCAATTATTGATGATATTGTAATTGATAATGATTCTATTATTACTAATGCTAGTAACGGAAATATTAACTTTACAGCTAACGGAACAGGCTCGATTATAATTGATGATTTATCATTTAGTAATAATATTATAGCTAACACTACAGGCGATATTAGTTTAGATCCTAGTAGTCAAAATGTCGTTGTAAACAGTACAGGCGCTATTAAACTACCAAGAGGAACAACAGCAGAACGTCCTGGATCACCTGTTACAGGTATGATACGTTATAATACTGATTCTAATGTATTTGAAGCATATGATGGAAATTGGATTCAACTAGGTGGTGTATATGACGACGACCGTGATACATACATTACAGCTGAAGCTTCTCCGGGTGCCGACGATGACACATTGCGGTTTTATGCCGGAGGATCTTTAGTAGCAGATGTTACAGCTAATAGGTTTGATATACAACGTTTAGAAGTAGATGATATTTCAATAAGTGGTAATACATTAGAAACCATTACTACTAACGAAAATCTAAATTTAAGAGCCAATGGTAACGGTTTTGTAACTATTGAGAATTTTAGTTTCAACGGAAATACGATAACTAATACTATAGACGGTGCTGTAACTACACTAAAACAAGATGGTACAGGATACTTTAAAGTTGAAGGTACAGGCGGATTTGTTATTCCAGTAGGTAATAACGCAAATAGACATCCTACACCAGAAACAGGAATGATGAGATATAACAGTGTTGAAGACAGAGTTGAGATTTATGATATTTCAAATAACTGGGTGTCAGTTGCTGGAGCAACGGGTGCTGTTACATTCAACGATGCTGAGGAAATTGCTATCAAATTAGCATTGACAATATAGGAAAAGGATATGGCAACTAATTTTAAAAATATTATAGGTAAACAAATAGGAACAGAAAGAGTTGCGGTGTACACAGTGCCAGCGGCGACAAGTACAACTGTTATTGGCTTAAACATAGCTAACTTAACAGACAGTATGGTAAGTTGTACTATTGAAATTGGCGACGAGGCAAGTAGCATTGGAACAATGATCAAGGGGATGCCTATTGCTCCGGGATCAAGTTTAAAACCAATTGGAAAAGGTGAAAAAATTGTATTAGATGCAGGTAATGTATTATATGTTACAGCAGATCAAACAGACTCCTTGGATGTAATTGTAAGTATAGTGGAGATTGTATAATGAGTGACGGGAACCTAGGACAAAGCATTGCTGATATGGTCAATCAGACCGAAGCAAGATATTTTTATGGACTAAGAAGAACAGATGATGGGGAACTTTTCATTGCTAAAATGGATCAGCTTAAATCCGGTGAAAGTATTGTTCTTAACAAAGAAGGTGATCCAGCAGAAAATTATGAAGATTTTGATCAGGGCGAAGACTTTTTTGAAGGCAGAGATGTTAACCATAAAAGAGTTTATGCTAATCTAAACTATGAACAATTTAGATGGGACAATAGAAACGTTACCTATTATATCGATGATAGTGGAAATTTAGTGGCAAGAATTAACGAAAGTTATACTTACCCTACAGGAGTATAATAAATACATAAAAGGTTGAAACAATGGCAGAATTTAAACTAAGTAGAATAAGATTTAATTGGAAGGGCTCCTGGTCCAGTGGTAACGATTATATCGTTGACGATATGATTGAGTACATTGGTTACACATATGTTTGTCTACGCACACACAATGCTGGATCTTTTACAAATGACTTAGCTGGTACAGATCTTACACCAGCACAGCCTAAATGGAAAAAACAAAGTGAAGGTGTAACATGGACTGGAGTTTGGACAGTAAGTACAGACTACGGTGTAGGTAATATTGTAAAATACGGAGCTAGTATCTATCAGTGTACTGAAGGACACACTTCTGCCGCTACATTTAGTTCAGGTACAGACGGCCTAGTTGCTGATATTGGAAAATGGAAAGTTGTTGCTGTTTCCTCAGCAGATTGGAAATACAATTGGACCATTAACACACTATACAGAATTAATGATCTTGTACGTTATAATGGTAAAGTTTACAAAGCAACTAATCAACATGTTTCAGCCGCAAACACAAACTTAGGACTAGAAGCAAACCAAGCAGATTGGGCAGTATTATCCGATAGTGATACTTGGAGAACAGACTGGGCAATTGGTACACGTTATCGTTTGAACGATATTGTTAAGTACGGCGGCATTGTTTACAAATGTATTACAGGACACACGTCAGCAGATAACGCAACACTAGGACTTGAAGAAGATCAATCCAAGTGGGAAATTGCGTTTGACGGTATTGAATATGTTACAAAGACTGATGAAGAAAGCGGAATAACATCAGGTGAATGGCAAGAAGATTATCGTTATAGAAAAAATGATATTGTAAAACGCGGCGCAAATTTGATGCGTTGTTTAACAGGTCATACATCTTCAGAAGGTGACAATGGATTCTATACTGACTACAATTTAAATTACTGGAACATTTATTTACCAGGATCTACCTATGACGAAGCATGGGAAGATAATGTATATTATCAACCAAATGACTTAGTCCTCTATGGTGGATACGTTTACAAATCACTTACATTTAATGTGGGATTAGAACCGAGCTTATATCAAGGCACTGATTGGAATATTACTTTTGAAGGTTACAGATTTAGATATGACTGGAATAACCCAGGACCTGGCAATGATAGTTCGATCACTGCTTATAAAACAGGCGATGTAGTAAGACTATCAGGTAGTTTGTATATTGCTATACAAGACAGTACAGATTTACAACCAGATAATTGGCCAGCTTATTGGGAAAAGATTTCTGAAGGTAGACAGTATCGTAACACTTGGGAAGACAATATTGAATATTATGAAGGTGATATTGTTGTGTGGCAAGGAACGTCATATGTATGTACACTAAATCATTATTCAAGTGAGTCAGCTTCGAGACCAGATCAAGATGTAGAACAACCGGATCAAAACTATTGGAAAATTATGATTCTTGGTACACGTACTAATAAACTAGCACGTTTAGGAGATTTAAAAACTTTTGAAGATCAAGATTCAACTGCGATTGACACACAACGTTTAGCAATAGGCACAACTGGACAAGCTCTAAGAGCAACTAATGGATTACCAACTTGGGATAGTTTAGACTTACAAGAAAATGTCTACTATGTATCAAGAAACGGAATAGACGAAACAGCGTCAGGCGGCACATTAAACGCACCGTTTAGAACTATTAGATTTGCTATGAATTATCTATTACAGGATGAACCAAATAGAGTTGGCGCTGGCGCAACTGTTCAAGTTATGGGCGGAGATTTTGCTGAAATATTACCGATTAGTATTCCTTCAAAAGTAGCGTTGAAAGGATCGGAACTAAGATCAACTACTGTACGTCCGGCTGTACAAGGCGAAGATGTTGTTTTAGGTGAAAGAATTAATCTACATGGAATTATTCAACCTCAAAAAGAACTTGTTATTCCAGATAATAATGCTAGACTAGATATGTTTAGAGTTAGAAACGGCTGTGGAATTAGACAACTAACACTTAGAGGATTAACAGGTAGTGCTTTAAGCGGCGATAATGACTATGGAACGCAACGTCCTATTCCAGGAAATGCGTTTGTGTCATTAGATCCAGGAGCAGGTCCAGATGATGAGAGTGTATGGGTATCAAATAAGTCAACCTATGTACAAGGTGTTACAACTATTGGTACAAAATGTATCGGAATGAAAATTGACGGAGCATTACACAATGGCGGAAACCGCTCAATTGTCGCTAACGATTTTACACAAGTAATCAGTGACGGTATTGGTTATTGGGCTACAAATAGAGGACGCTCAGAACTAGTTAGTGTGTTTACATATTATTGTCATATTGGTTACCTAGCAGAAAACGGTGGTATTCTAAGAGCTACCAACGGTAACAATTCATATGGAAAATTTGGTAGTGTATCAGAAGGGTTTGATACTACAGAAACACCACAAACAGCTACAGTGGATAACCAAAGTGGCGAAGCAACAGTTGATGAAGTTTGGGCAGATGGTAACCAAATTTTTGCTCTTGCTTATAAAAATACAGGACAAACATATACAGGTGCTACAACAACAGTATCACAAGCATCAGGTACTGGGTTGAATATGAAATATGATGAAATTAGGCAAGGTGCTATTTCAAAAATAGACTTAGCATTACCAGATGATAGTACAAATGTTGGAGGTAACGGATTTAAAAGTTTCTCTAACACAGCACAGGGTGGAGATTTATCATCGATTACTTTGGCGGCATCAGAAGTGCGTACATCTGCTCAATTAATAGGTATGAGAATATCAATTAGAGAAGGCGCAGGAGCAGGACAGTACGGTTACATTTGGGCATATAATGAAAATACAAAAGTAGCAACAGTATATAGAGATACAGACAACCAACCAGGTTGGGACAATATTGTTCCAGGCAAAGATAATGTTCTTACATTAAACGGTACTACGGTTTACGATTACGAACCAAGGGTAACTGTTGAATCTCCAACTTTTACAAAAGCTGATAGAAACGTACAAATTGGCTCACATGATGTTGGTTATAGTGATACATTAGGAATGTGGTATTATGCTCCAACAGGAACAAATGATTGGTACACTTCAACAGACACTAGTGTATGGACACAACACGATACGGTATATGCTAGATCTTATGTATCATTTGCGAAAACTGGACCGTTATTATTAGGATTGTCAAATGGATCCGATCAATTAGTTTACTCTAATGATGGATTAGCATATGATCATTCAACATTGCCACTGAGCACAACTTGGAAAAAAGTAGCAGTTGGCGGCGAACTTACTGATACGATTATGTGTCTTGCTACAGGAAATGCTAATGTTTATATTCAACAAATGGAAACAGCTGGTGACTCTACAGTAGTTGCTGGTGATGCATGGACAACAGTAGCAACAGGAGCAACTGATACAAATTGGGTAGGACTAGCATATGGAGGCGGAAAATGGATTGCGCTTTCAGAGGACGGGACAACTGTGATGTCAACTGATAACGGAGTGACTTGGTCAGCGGGTGCAGCAGTTACACCACAAGCGCCAGAAGTATACAACGATATTGCTTTTGGTAATAATGCTTGGGTAGCTACAATGGCACAATCAGACAGAGTAATTTATAGTCATAATGGAACAACTTGGAGCGATTCACAAGTTGTTGGAGACTCTGGAAGAGAAGATTGGGTAGTTGGATATACTGGTGGACTATTCCACTTAGTAAGTGCTACAGGAACCACAGCGTCTAGTGATAATGCAAAATATTGGCAAGTTAGAGATTCAAACACAGGAATGACTAGTATTGCTGGTGGTTATTTGACTAGCAAGCCTACGTTTGTTATGATGAACGATGCCTCAAGTACAGCTCATGTTCATACAGGCGGAGCAAGAGCTTGGGCAAGAGCTGAAGTATCAAATGGAAAATTAAGTTTAATTAAAATATATGATCCAGGTTCGGGATATATTACAACACCAACTGTGACAGTTACAGATCCTGAAGAATATGGCGAGCCATACTTTACAGTAGATGTTAATGACGGTGTTTTACCACAACCTATATTTTATAATAGAGGAACAGGATACCAAAGCGCACTAGTTAAAATAACAGGCGACGGTTTTGGAGAAGAATTACAAATTGGTAATACTATGAAAATCAACGGGATTGGAATTGTTCCAGGTCCTGGTGCTAACGTAGTATTTGCTGGAAACTCTACTGTTTATAGATTAGTTAAAGTTAACTCACAAACAGGGGTATCACCTAATATTAGTATTACATTCCAAATATCTCCAACACTCGGAAGATCAACAGCGCCTACACACAACACGGCAGTAACAATACGTGAGCGTTATAGTAGCTGTAGATTAACAGGACATGATTTCTTAGATATTGGTACAGGGAATTTTGAAGATACAAATTATCCTGCACTATATGTTGAAGGTCAGACAGCTAATAATGACTCAGTCCAAGCAAATGAAATTGTTGAATCAAATGGCGGACGGGTATTTTATACTAGTACAGACCAAGACGGTAACTTTAGAGTTGGTGAATTATTTAGAGTTTCACAGGCTCAGGGTGGAGTTACTCTAAGTGCTGACTTCTTTGATTTAGAGGGATTAGATGAAATTAGACTAGGTGGCATTAGAGTTGGTGGTACACAGGCTGTTATTAGAGAATTTAGTACTGACAATACTTTTGTTGCTAACAGCGATAATATTATTCCTACACAAAGAGCATTAAAGGCATATATTGAGAATAGATTTACAGGCGGTGGATCAAACTTGTTTACAAATGAATTAACAGCAGGTCAGCTTAATTTCCAAGAAAGTACTTGGGCCAACACTGCTGGATCAAATACTCCAGAATCAACGGCAAATGTAAACACAGACTTTATAATTAACGGACCACTAGGCGGCGGCTTAGCAGGATTAAATTTATTCCTGTCATCTCGAACTGAACGTGATGACTTTAACGGATAATGATAAATATGTATAATACCAAGAACGGAGCAAAAAATGGCAGAAATTAAACTCGGTAGAATTAGATTTATTTGGAAAGATGCATGGACTGCATCTGCTGAATATCTAAAAGATGACGTAATTAGATATGGCGGCAGAACATATGTTTGTGTAACCGGACACACAGCTACCACTAATTTCTATAACGACTTAGTAAACTGGAATAAATTCAGTGACGGTACAGAATGGAAGGCAGATTGGACATCAGCTAGTTTCTATAAAATTAACGACATTGTAAGATACGGTGGTATCATTTATATTTGTAATACTGGTCACACAGCACAGGCTGTACTTGAAGATGATCAGTCTAAATGGGATCAATTTGCTACCTCAATTGACTGGAAAGATACTTGGGTAGCTGGTACAGTTTATAAAGCAAACGACTTGGTAAAATATGGTGGAAACATTTATTTGTGTAACACTGGTCACACTGCCGCGGCCACAAATGCTTTAGGATTAGAAGCTGATATTTTAAAATGGGATTTGTTCTCTGAAGGACAAGATTGGAAACAAAATTGGGCAATTTCAACACGCTACAAAGTTAACGATATTGTCAAATATGGTGGAACCATTTATGTTTGTAATACAGGACACACTTCTGCCGCTACAGTGGCATTAGGTCTTGAAGATGACCAATCTAAATGGGACTATTTAAATCAAGGTATTGACTATAAAGGTGAATGGACTAACTCAACACGTTACAAAATTAATGATGTTGTGCTTTATGGTGCTACACTTTGGATTGTTACGACAGAACACACTTCAGTTGCTACAAATCCAGATTCTCAGTTAGGTACACTACAAGCTGATATTGCTAATTGGGATAAATTTGTTCCGGGTATGGAATTTGAAAATACATGGTCAGGGTATGAAAGATATCAACCAGGTGATTTTGTAACATACGGTGGTAACCAATATATTGCTAACGACAACGTTTATGCTGAAGTTCCTACTGGAAGTTCAAAATGGGATTTAGTAACAACAGGATTTAGATTAAGAGGTGACTGGGGCGACGATTCAACTTCTCAAGAATATAGAATTGGTGATGTTGTAAGATTAGGTGGTTACACTTATGTAGCTACAGCAACTAATGAAAACCAACGTCCGCCTAATACAAACTATTGGGCAAGATTAAACCAAGGTATTGAATGGAAAGATACTTGGACAGATGCTACACTTTATGACGCAGGAGATGCAGTTCGTGAAGGATTAATTAGTTATGTTTGTATACTAGCTCACACATCATCACCGAGTATTAAACCGTCAGCAGATGTTTTAGGAACGTACTGGAATAATTTAGCATCAGGTGCTGAAGAGAGTGCGATAACTACAGAAGGCGACATGCTATACTATGGTGGTTCAGGACCAGCAAGATTACCAATTGGATCAGAAGGCCAAGTTTTAAGCGTTGCTTCTTCAGGTATTCCAGAATGGAAAGATTTCGCAACAACTCCAGATGTATACTATGTTGCTACTAATGGTGTTAATAAACCTTTCCCAACAAACGGCGGCACACTTGACCGTCCATGGAAAACAATTAGATATGCCTGTGAGGAAATAGAAAAAGGACCACGCAATCCAAATGCTGTAACACTATTGGAAGAAAATAGAATGTTTATAGCATACGAAACTGCCAAATGGGCTAAAAGACAGATTATTACACAAACATCACCGTTCTTTATTGGATTTAGTTTTAACGAAGCCAAGTTCCAGAGACTAGCAGGCATTACTGTTGATTATGCTGTGAGAGATTTAAAACAAGGTGGCAATAGACATATTAGAGATTTAGCTACACTTATCAAAGCTCAAACAGATGGTGACTATTTTGATGTAGGATCTGAAACACAAAATACAGCTGCACTTGATTTTGTAGTTGATCTTGTTGAAGATGTATTAGATAGCGCAACACCAGCTGCAGACTACCAAGCATTAGATGGTGTAGCTGTAAACGATAGATATCTTCAAATAAAAGATGCTACAAGAGTCGAAGAAGCAAATGCTTTAGCAGATTTTACAGCATCAGTTGCTATTATTAAAAGTTCTATCTCTTTAGGAGCAGGATATACTATACCTAAACTAGTAAAAACACACAAAGTTGTTTTTGTTAAAACAGGTACATATACAGAGGTTCTTCCAATTAGAGTACCAGAAAGAACAGCAGTTGTTGGTGACGAGCTACGTTCAACAAGAGTTGAACCAGCAGGATCTGTAACAGATTCAGGAGACGTTGTTTACTCACTTGCTGGAATACTACATATGAAGAGTATTTTAAGTGATGTCATTCAAGGTAATGATGTTACTGAACAAACCGGTAACAACCTAACACAAAATGTATCAAACCCTTTAAGTACTTCAGCAGTTGGCACTCTTGTTGCTGATCTGGCACAAGAATTATACGATAAAATTGATTATGATATCAACGGAGCATCTGGAGATTCTACAGCACCAGTGTTTAGAGGAACCAACACTTTTGTTGATGATCAAGATAAATTTGCGGCAATGCGTTTGCTAAACCTTAACAAAGATTATATTGCCAGAGACGTTACAAAATATATTAATGTAAACTATCCGTCATATACTTTTGACGAAGCGGCTTGCGAATTAGATGTAAAACATTATATTGATGCGTTCATTTATGATTTGGAACAAAGTTATACAGGTGGCGGCACAGAAGGTAGCAACTATGCTACATTAATGGCAGGTCAAATGTATTCAAATAGTGTTAATGGAAGCACAAAAGAAAACATGTACTTACTACGTGACGCTACAGGTATTAGAAATCAATCACTAGGCGGATTAAGCGGAACACTAGGTTCAGCAAATGCTTATGGAACTAAAAGACCAGACACAGGAGCATATTGTTCACTAGACCCAGGTTGGGGACCAGATGACGATCGTGTCTGGATTAGCACACGTTCTCCGTATGTACAAGGTGTATCAAACTTTGGTACAGCATGTGTTGGACTAAAAGTTGATGGAGATCTACACAACGGCGGTAACGATTCAATTGTTGCTAACGACTTTACACAGATCTTAAGTGACGGTATTGGTGCTTGGGTAACTAACCTAGGTAGAGCAGAACTTGTTAGTATCTTCTCATACTACGGTCATATTGGTTATCTAGCTGAAAACGGCGGTAAAATACGTGGTACAAATGGTAACTGTTCATATGGTGATCATGGTGCGGTATCAGAAGGTGTTGACGCAACTGAAATTCCAATTACAGGTACTGTAAACAACAGAAAACTTGAAGCACAGGTTGGCAGAGCATTAACTGATGGTAGTGAAATTATTCACTTCGAATACACTAATGCTGGTAACAATTATACAAGTGCTACCTACACAATTAGTGGTAACGGCTTTGGTGCTGTTGTCGATAGTGCTAACGTTGTTAACAATGGTATATTTGAAGTTAGATTAAGAAATCCAGATGATGGATCAACCTACAGTGAAACTGACTTAGATGGTGATGGTGTATTAAACGATCCAGATACAGTCGGCGGCCGCGGGTATGAAAGTAGTGCTAATAGTGCACAAGCAGGTGACACTACTACTATTACACTATCAAACACTGAAACAGCAAACAATACAAAATACGTTGGTATGAGAATTGTTATTACAGCTGGTGTTGGCGCTGGACAGTATGGTATTATTACATCATACAATTCAGGTACTAAAATTGCTAATATTGCTAAAGAGTCAGATAGTACAGCAGGTTGGGATACATTCCATCATAGTAACGCTATTGAAGCCACACTAGATGCTACAACAACTTACAGTATTGAGCCAAGAGTAGCAATTACTGGCGGTGGCGGCACAGGAGCAATTATTAGAGCACAAGTTGCTACTGGAAAAATCACACAGTTCTACATTATTAATCCAGGAAGTGGATACACGACTACTCCTACATTAACAATTACTGATCCAAGTGAAACTTTACTATGTCCTACAGAAGTTAGAGTAGGTAGTGGTGTATTAGCTCAACCAACGTTTAGTGCTAGAGGTACAGACTTTGAAACAGCTGGCGCTACAATAAGTGGAGACGGATATAATGATACATTCCAGTCAGCTAACTTCTTAAATGTAGAAGGGTTGTCAGATATACCAGTTGAAGGTTCTAACTTCCAACTTGCTGGCGATGACAGATACTTTAAGGTTGTTTTTGTAAGAGAACTGCTAGGAAGCGCAGGAAACTATAATTGTAATTTACAGATTTCACCAGATACAGGAATCGAAAGTGCTCCAGCACATGGCGCATCAATTACGTTACGCAGACGTTATTCACAAGTACGTTTAACAGGACACGACTTCTTAGATATTGGTACAGGTAATTTGACAGAAACAAATTATCCTAATACGCCAGTATATCCAAATGATCCAAACGACGAAGTAAAAGAGTTTGGTGGAGGAAGAGTGTTCTATACAAGTACTGACCAGGATGGTAACTTTAGAGTTGGTAGACTGTTTAACGTTGAACAATCAACAGGATCTGCGAGTTTGAATACAAGCGCATTTAGTTTAGCAGGACTACAAGAACTGTCACTAGGTGCTGTTGGACTTGGACAAGGCGGAGCAACAATTAACGAATTTAGTACTGATGGAACAATGAGTGCTAATAGTGATAATGTTGTACCTACACAAAGAGCAATTATTACTTACATCAATTCACAAATTGGTGGAGGAAGTAGTTCTCTTAATGTTAACGCTGTAACAGCAGGTAAAATAAATATCACTGGAAATACAATTTCAACTACAGATAATTCACCGATTACGGTCACAACAGGTATGAACTTTAATGGCGGAATAAGTGGATCACCAGTAGCAATGAGTTATTTCTTAACAAGTAAAACTTAATGGCTAAATACTAATATAGGAGTGTAAAAAATGGCATCAGGAATTTTAGGATCATCAGATCTAGGAGCAAACACAGATACAAGTGTATATACTGTACCTGCCGATACTTACAGCGTTGTTACTGTATCTTTTTGTAATAGAGGAAGTAACACAGCAAATGTAAGATTAGCAGTAGCTACATCAGGCACACCAGGAGCAAGTGAGTATCTTGAATATGATACATCGATTGGTCCAAACGGTGTACTTGAAAGAACAGGTATTGTGGCAGACACTACAAAAGTTATTGTTTGTAGATCAAGTCAAGCATCTGTAACAGCAGTGGTTATGGGTATTGAAACAGCCGTACCAGCGGCATAACGTAGAGATAGGAAAGAAACATGGGTAGAAGAATATCAATAGGTTCACCAGGCTTAACAGTTCCTTTCGGTACAACAGCACAACGAACCGCAGATGCTGGAGCAGGAGCATTAAGATTCAACTCGGAAATTAACGTGTTAGAATTGTATAATGGTAACGCTTGGATACCTGTGGGAGTTTTGAACGGCAAAATGGTTACTACAACTTATAATGCTAATTCAGGAGAACAGTTGTTCGTAGATACCAACGGTGGAGGATTTACAATTAATCTTCCAGCATCACCTACAATGGGTGATATTGTAAGATTTTATGACATTCGTAAAACGTTTGACAGCAACAATCTTAACATTGGTAGAAATGGAAAACTAATTCAAGGTGATAGTTCAGACATGACAGTGAATACCGAAGGCGCGGCATTTGACCTGGTTTATTCAGGCGACACTTACGGGTGGCGAGTATTTACTGTATAACGATTAAGGAAAAAACGTAATGGCATCGTATGCAAGTTATAAAAAAGTCACAACTGACAATATCCCTACTGGAGCAATTACTTCAGCGAAGTTACAGCAAGGGGCAGGTGCTTGTAGACGAGTTCAATGGATCTACAACGAAAGAGGCATGAGATGTCATCAGTGCGCTAGAACATCAGGTTGTTGTGAACAAGCAAACGGAAAATGCTGTTACTGGTGTGTTCCAGATAATGTTTATAAAGTAACCTTCGAAATCTGGTCAGGTGGAGGCGGCGGCCCAGGACACACATGCTGTAATTGTTGTTCGTTCTCAATCGGCGGTTTTGGCGGCAACTACGCAATAAAAACAATTGATACTAATCCAGGATGCCAATACAGTGTATGTGCCGGAGGCAGTTGGCCTTGTGGTAAGTCACACACTTGTACAGCAGGCATGGGATGTAGATCATACGTAAACGGACATAATTTAAGTAATTTTTGTACTGACGGCGGGTGCCCAGGTTGGATGTGTAACGGAGATGCTTGGGGACAAAGACACGCTGTAACAAGTTGTGCTAACTGTCGTATTTGTGGTATCTTTGGAGCAGATTTTGGATTTACAGGCGATGCTGGTATTAAAGGCGGTACAACCACTTGTAGATGTCATGGACAAACAAGCTGGACAGGATCGGGCGCAGGACTAGGCATGTACATGGCTACAATGACAAACGAAGCATGGTGTGCTTGCGGGTGTCATATTCCGTGGCCAGCAGGTGGCGGAACTTCAGGAACATCTAGTTATTGTAATAACTGGGCAAAATGTTGTGCGGGTGGTTCAGGTCAAGGCGCATCAGGAATTGTAAAAATTACATTTGTATAAGGAAACAGAATGGCAACGTACTCAAGTTATAAAACACTAACAGCAGACAATTTTGAAGATAACAGTATTGGTGCGAACAAACTTGGCGCTCAAGCTGGCAACAAGTATAGTTCATTCTATGTTTACAACGAAAGAGGCATGAGATGCCATCACTGTTCTGATAATGGTAATTGTTGCGAACAAGCAAATGGTAAGTGTTGTTACTGGACAGTCCCAGCAAATGTAGCAAAGGTAACATTTGAGATTTGGTCAGGTGGAGGAGCAGGAGCAGGTGGCACATGCTGTAATTGTTGTATGCACTCAGCTGGAGGCTCTGGTGGTAACTATGGTGTAAAAACAATTAGTACATGTCCAGGCTGTCAATATACTATATGCGCAGGTGGCACATGGCCATGTAGTAAGTCACATACTTGTGTAGCAGGTATGGGATGTCGTAGTTATGTTAACGGACACAATTTAAGCAACTTCTGTACCACAGGTGGTTGTCCAGGTTGGATGTGTAACGGAGACGCATGGGGTCCAAGACACACACAAACTTGCGGTAACTGTAATGTATGTGGTATATTTGGAGCAGATTTTGGAATAATGGGATCAACCGGAGTAACAGGCGGACACGGTGGATGTCAATGTAAATCAGGTGACTGGGGACAAACAGGTTCAGCACCATTTATTGGTAAAAGATTCGCAGGAGCTAACGCAGAATCATGGTGTAACTGTGCTTGTTATGTAAACTGGCCAGCAGGCGGAGGCCAAACAGGACAAAGTTCATATTGCGGAAACTGGGCAAAATGTTGCGCAGGTGGTAATATGGGTGGTTCAGGATTAGTAAAGATAACATTCGCTTAAGGAAAGAATATGGCAACATACGCAAGTTATAAGAAAGTACCAGGGGAATCAATTGTAAACGGCACTATTACTAGTGACGATATTGCCCACGGACAGGGAAACAATTACGGAGTACAGTGGATTTACAATGCTCGCGGCATGAGATGTCATGCTTGTGCTAGACAATCAGGTTGTTGTGAACAAGCAAACGGAAAGTGTTGCTACTGGTGTGTTCCAGACGGAGCAAGCACAGTAACTTTTGAAATTTGGTCAGGTGGTGGCGGCGGATCAGGAATGACCTGTTGTAATTGTTGCTCGTTTACTGTTGGTGGATCCGGAGGAAGTTATGCTACTAAAACAATTAGTACAAGTCCGGGATGTCAATACAGTGTATGCGCAGGCGGATCGTGGCCATGCGGTAAGTCACATGGTTGTACAGCGGGAATGGGATGTAAGTCCTATGTTAATGGGCATAATTTAAGCAACTTCTGTGTAGAAGGCGGATGTCCAGGATGGATGTGTAATGGTGATGCTTGGGGTCCAAGACACTCTCACACATGTTCAAACTGTAGAGTATGTGGTATATTTGGAGCAGACTTTGGAATGATGGGTACAAGTGGAACAGAACCAGGACATGGCGGATGTCACTGTTGGTATACACATTCTTGGTCAGGATCAGCACCAATGATTGGTAAACAACAAGTAGGTGTTACAAACGTATCTTGGTGTTCATGTGGTTGTCACATTGACTGGCCAGCAGGCGGTGGACAATCAGGTGTTAGTTCATATTGCGGTAATTGGGCAAAATGTTGTGGTGGCGGATCAGGTCAAGGTGGATCTGGTGTTGTCAGAATAACATTTATGTAAATAATGATAAATACTATTAGGAGTTATATAAAATGAGAATGATTAGTAAAACATTTACTTACCCAGTCTGGGACGAGTGGAGAACAAACAGTTTTACCCAAGGGCGTACAGACACGTTTACCTATAATGGTCCAGAGTTTTTAACTTTCGAAGTTAACAATGACTCAAATAGTGAAGACTATGGTAAAGAATCGGGTTGGTGTTTATGGTTAAAACAAGATTTAGAAAGACCAGCAGGAGCTGATGTAACAAGAATTACAGTTGACTGTAAAGAAAATCCTTTACTATGTGAAATTGGTAATGACTGCGGACGTGACGATATGATTTCTAAGCGTAGACAACGTGAATGGCAAGTTCTTTGGGACGCACCAGATGGATACATGGATGTTGAATACACAGAAGATTTAGAGCCAAGAGATATTTACAATGACAACAATATCACGTATAACTTTGAAACAGGTGAATTTACTATTGGTGTAAGAGATTGGGCTGCCACAGGTACAAAGATGGACCTTACGTGGCAAGACCTAAGAGATGTACGTGACCAAGACTTAAATGATACAGATGCCAAAGTTGGACAAACAGATGCGCCGGACTCAATCCAGCAAGCATGGTTAGATTACAGACAGCGTCTAAGAGATCTGCCTACTTGGACACAAGAACAAGGATACGAGCCTTGGCAAGCAGTTCAAATGTGGCCAGTCATGCCCAAAGACATGCGGGAGCCAGATGCTTCATCTGATCCAGCAGATCCGTATAGAGACGGAGCATTCCCAGTTGATGTAACTGTAGCGGCACAAAAAGTAGCTGGTAAAAAATAAAAATAAAAAAATAATTATATCTGACTAAACCCTTGCATTTATATGTAAGGGTTTTTTCTTATGCCACGAATGACTTTCATTAAATTTTTGTTGTGTAAATATTTCTATAATAGGAGAATAAATTGTCACGCAAAAAAGCATATTTTATGAACGGCGGAGCAGGCAGAGTTGTAGCAAGTATTCCTGCGTTCGAAAAACTATACGAAGAAGATCAGGATTTTATTATTGTCTGCGAAGGTGGAATGGATTTTTATAAAGGACATCCACAGTTACATGAATTAGCATATGACAATTGGCACAAAAATCTTTTTAAAGATTATATCAAGGACAGAGATATTGTATCGCCTGAACCTTATAGGGTTTGGGAATACTATAATCAAAAATGTAGTCTAGCACAAGCATTTGATATTGCTATTAATAATAAAGGTATTAGAGAATTACAAGATCCAACTATTCATATGAATAAACATGAACTTGTACAAGGGTATAAAATTGTAGAAGAAATTAAAGCAGTAACAGGTAAAGACAAAGTACTAGTTTTCCAACCATTTGGACGTACAGCTGAAAACATGGGAGATTTTGTAATCGATGGTACAAGTAGAAGTTTCCATCTAAATGACGTAATACGCATTTGTAAAGAATTACGCAATGACTACGCTGTTATTGTAATGAGCGAATTTCCTGTTACTATTGAAGAATCTCCAACTGTTCCTATTGCTGTTCCGCAGATTCCGGACGTGAGAGTGTGGTCAAGTGTAATTCAAATTGCCGATCATTTCTTAGGATGTGACAGTTTGGGTCAACATATGGCAAAAGCATTAGGCACTACATGTACTAGTGTTATTGGAAGCACATATCCTATTAATATTTCTTATCCTGATAGCCCAGATTTCGATATTATTGATTTAGGAGAAGGAAAACGTAAGTTTAGTCCAATTAGACTTACTATGGAAGAAGAAATTGAGCGTTACAACGACGAAGTAATGGAGTTAAACGATGATAACTTTAAAGATATTATTCAAAGTGTTAGAAAACGTTTGGGTAAACCAAGAAGTTATACAGGAAACTACAAACCACAACAAGAGCAAGCGGAAGTTTGTCCAACTCATGGAGTAGTACACGACAATGGAATATCACACGCTAAACAACCAGCTCAAATATTAGGAAGAACAGGAAAGTAAGTTGGACAGTACTCCGGAAGAAGATGCTTTATTATCTAAATCTTGGGATATGTATGTAAAGCCACAAGTAAAGGCGGCCCAAAGTTTAGAGACATGGGTAATTACAGATAACCATTACCCTGGCTGGCAAAAATTTTTAAATTTATTTGATGACACTGTGTATGATACTAAAAAAGATCTGCTAATGCCATATGTATTTTATACACAAGGAGAAATGGAGTACCCCGATAAAATAGATCCAACATTTGAATTCCAGGAATTTATCAAACAATGCTTAGTTGAAAGTAATTTACCTATCAAAATGGGAGATTGCTTAAAGTGTTGGGGATTAAAATATCCTGTGGGATCGTATAGTGGTATGCACTGTCACCAACCAGGAAAGCAGTTGTCTGTTGTGTTATTTTTAGACGATGTAGAAACATCCGAATTGTATCCATTGGCAGGATCATTAGTAACACTACAACCATACGAGCATGATATTAATCACGTTAGGGTAAAACCAACACCAGGCGGTGTTGTTATTATGGACGGAAGAGTTTTTCATGGAACATATCCTACATTAAATGAAAGAAAGGTTTTTGTTGCTGATTTTGCTTACGAAACATATACTACACCATCTAGCAAAGCAGGAACAGCTCTAATTTATAATCAAACAACATTACCTATGCCAAATCGGAGCGATCTAGACTGATTTTGTAGGTACATATAGTATAACAACTTATTAAGGAAAAAATAGTATGACACAGTGGATTGGCGCAATCACAAGAGGACATAACGGAGGAGCAGTTCTCCTTAAAGACGGCGAAATTGTTTTTGCTATTGAAGAAGAACGGTTAACACGTAAAAAATATGACGGCGGACCTCTTGCCGCAATGACAAAATTTTTAGACTATACAGATAAACTTGACTACCTTGTAGTAGCACATACTCAACCTTTAGCAGATTCAAGTAGAATTGATTTTAGTGGAGGAGATATGTATACAGGACTAGCAAGAAAACTTGGCCTCATTGACAGAGCAGATAATGCTTATGGACAAAATTTTGATCATAGGCAAGTTATTGACCTAAGCCATGTTCACCATAAACTTCATGCTAGTTGTGCGTTTTATAGATCAGGTTTTGAAAGTGCTACAGCAGTAATTGTAGACGGTGCTGGAACATTTATCCCCATGAACATTAATGCCGGACAATTCCAAGAAGAATTTATGACATGGGAATGTGAAAGTATTTTTAGTTGTTCATATCCTGATAATTTTAAAACAATATTTAAACACCAAGGCGGCAATGGTCCTTTCCCTGGAGCTAAGGTTGCGTTTATTCCTTCAGATAGAGAAGGTGAAGAAGGATATCATGAATTAATATTAGATGACACTGCGGGTATTACTAAAGCATACGAAGCAGTAACACAATATTGCGGATTCCAACCTATCGAAGCAGGTAAAACAATGGGATTAGCACCATATGGAAAACCTAATCCAAAAATTCCGCCAATTTACACAGACGGAAACGGTGGCAAATGGGTTACAAGTGACAGAAATGTAATTGTTCCAACATATCCTAACGCGGCAGTAGTAAATGAAAGCAAATATGAATATCTAGAAACATCTGCTGATGTTCATGATAGTAATGTAGATCTTACAACACTAGAAAACCGGAGAGATTTAGCATATGCTGTACAAGAAGGATCGCAACAACAGGTACTAGACTTAATTTTTAAGTCAGTAGAAATGACTGGCAATAAAAATGTTGTGCTAAGTGGCGGATACGCATTAAATTGTGTTGCTAACTATTGGTACTTGGACAAACTAAATGAAGCAGGTATTAATTTGTATGTAGAACCTGTTTCAAGTGACGCAGGCACTGCTTTAGGCGCGGCATTTTTAGTTTATCATCAAACAACTAAAGATAAAAAAGTAAGAGATTACGCAGAAACCATTTATGAAGGTTTTAGTTACAATTATACAGAAGAAGAAATTAATGCTACTGCTGAGAAGTATGGTGCTAGTGTTGTTGACTGTCCTACTAACGATAAAATTGTAGATCTAATTACTAGCAACAATATTGTAACTATGTTCCAAGGAAGATCAGAAAACGGTCCAAGAGCATTAGGAAACAGAAGTATATTGTATAATCCAACTGATCCTGATGGAAAAGATCATGTTAATAAAGTAAAACGTAGAGAGTATTTTCGTCCGTTCGCAGGAACTATTCTAGCAGAACACGCAAATGAATGGTTTGATATGCGAGGATTAGAAGAAACACCTCATATGATGTATGCCATGGACTGTAAGCCCGGAGTCGAAGAAAAAATTCCTAGTATTATTCATGTAGATGGAACATGCCGTATTCAAACGGTCACTGAAAGACAAAACAAACATTATTATGACCTTATTAATGCGTTTTATAAAAAAACTAATGTCCCAATTATCTTTAACACAAGTTTTAATCTAGGCGGCGAGCCGTTAGTTGAAACATTAGATGATGCTGTTCGTACTTTGTACAATAGCGAAATGGAGTATTGTTATTTGCCAGAGTACGGCAAATTAATTGAAATGCGGAACTAATGAGTATACATTTATTTGGCATCCCAGTATATAAAACATTATTACACGCACATAGCAAAGTACAAGAAGATTTTAAAGAAGTACTAGAAGATGATTCTAATTTTGCTAAAGTACCAACATGGTATAGCAACGTTGATACTACATATGGTAACAATAATGCTAATCAATTGCCATTTAAGCAGTTTATAAGATCAGCAATTGAAGGGTTGAACGAATATTTAGAAGTATTTGAAATAGATGTTCCGCTGAATTATCAGATTGAATGTTGGGTCAACAGGTATAAACCTGGACAGTTCCAAGAAATTCACAATCATGCTGGTCCAGCTCAAATTAGTTGTGCTTATATGCTTAAGACACCACCGAGAAGTGGAAATTTTGTTTTTCATAATAATACATATGATTATTTCCACCAATCTGGATTACCTAATTTATCTACCAAAGCATTTAAATACAACAATAGAATAACTCCTCCTTGTGAAGAAGGTGATATAATTTACTTTCCGAGTAATCTTGGCCATTATGTATCAAACAACGAAAGTAATAGTATTAGAGCAACTATAAGTGCTAATTTTGTTATAACGGAGAAACACAATGGATAAAAATGTAATAGACGAAGAAGAAGTATTTGCTATAAATCCAAATTTTAGTGTCTCTGTACAGCATTTTGGAAAAGTTAAAGTGGTTATTGTAGACGACTTTTATCTTAATCCTTGGAAAGTACGACAACTAGCACTAGATATTCCAGCATCCGTAAACAAAAGAATTAGAGGAGGTAATCCTGCTCTTAGAGTAAATGCGTTTTATGAATTATCTCAATTAGGATGGGTGTTTGATCAATTAATTAGTACACACTTCAATGATATCTATTATGAACATCCACTAGGTTGGGTTCATGAAAGTTTAATGAATGCTACCTTTATGGTTAATGTTATGCAAACAGATAACTTGCCTCCAATAGTGCCTCATCAAGATAATCCAAGCAATGTGAATATAGCATCTACGATTTATCTCAATACTCCTAACGAATGTCAGGGAGGTACAAGTTTTTATACATATAATGGCAAAACAACATATGAGGAACCAGGTAATAAAACTTTAGATATAGAAGGTAAGCGACCTGTAACTGAATATATTAGTGATAGTATAGGTGATTTCGAAATGATAGGTATGGCTCCGATGATATTTAACAGGATGGTAATGTATAATCAGTCTCATTTACATACAGCATACGTTAAACCAGGAATGTTTACAGGCGATCTTTATAGATTGAACCAACAATTTTTTATTTAGGAGAAAAACATGGAAGATAATTTTAATGGAATTGAAGAATATCCAAATGCTTTTCCAATTGATTGGTGTAAGCAAGTTATCAAGCGGTTTGAAGAAATGTCTGCTAGCCAATTTACTAATTTAGAAAGTAGTACAAAAAATCAAGACGAACGTGTGATGATGGATTGGGCAAATCATAATAGTAGGTATCATGCTGACGAGGATCTTTGTCATTTCTTTTATTCTACACTTAATAAAATATATACAGACAAGTACCGCAGTAAATACGAAAGTCTAGGTAACGTAATGAAACACTCTCCAAAAGGAATGAGTGTACAAAAAACTAGACCGCATCAAGGATATCATGCTTGGCATTGTGAGAATGCTGATTTAAGTTCAAGCTCACGGGTACTTGCTTACACAGTATATTTAAATTCTGTTGAGGATGGTGGAGAAACAGAATTTTTATATCAAGGTGTAAAATGTAAGCCAGAGCCAGGAAAACTTTGTATTTTTCCTACATCTTTTACGCATCCACATCGTGGCAATCCTATCTACAAAGGCGTTAAGTACATTGTAACTGGGTGGTATACATTAGATGAATAAAAATATGAAAATAGCAGTGGTAGGCGGCGGCACAGCAGGGTTTGTTTCTGCTTTGATTATTAAATCAACGTTTCCTAACATCAATGTTGATGTTATTCGTTCAACCAAGATAGGAACTATCGGTGTTGGAGAAGGATCTACTGAACATTGGACAAAGTTTATGGATTATGTAGGCATTACTGCTGGTACTCTTATAAAAGAGTGTGATGCTACTTTCAAAGCAGGTATTATGTTTGAAGATTGGTCAAAAGAACCGTATCTTCAAAATGTACATGACCCTGTTGTAGGTGATCATATGGGATATCCATTAATACTAGGAAAACTAATTGGCGAAAATGTACCTGTAAAAGACTTTGTAGGGAAATATCTATGGCGTAATGAAACTCCATATATGAAATTTATTGAAGAGCGTCCCGGAGAAACTGGCGTTTCTCAATATCATTTCAACACAGCAAAGCTAAATGAATTTTTGACTAATTTTTCAATTTCAAAAGGCATAAACGTATTTGATGACGAAATTACTCGTGTAAATATATCAGAACGGAATGATGTGACATCGATTGAGGGTGAAAAACAAACATATGACTACGATTTTTATGTAGACTGTACAGGTTTTGCCCGATTGCTTATTAAAGAGCTAGGAGCAGAATGGCAAAGCTATAGCAAATATCTTAAAATGAAAGAAGCTATCGTATTTCCAACGGAGTATACTGATACTATAGATCCTAGAGGAAAAGAAATACCTATGTGGACATTAGCAAAAGCAATGGACGCAGGATGGATGTTCCGTATTCCTGTATGGGATAGAAAAGGCAACGGTTATATCTTTGATAGTGACTTTATCACAGCAGAAGAAGCTCAAAAAGAAGTTGAAAATTATTTAGGTCACGGCATTGAAGTAGCAAAGCATCTTAAATTTGATCCAGGCGCACTTGATAAACCATGGATAGGTAATGTATGTGCTACGGGTCTTAGTGCTAGTTTTGTTGAACCACTAGAAGCAAGTAGCATTGGTACTACGATACAACAAACTTTCTTATTAGTATCGAGATTAATAAATTACAACGATCAAAGTGTTAACCTATATAACAAAGAAGTAAATGAAATCACAGACAATATTAGAGACTTTATCGCCTTACATTACATTACTGAACGTCGAGATACCCCTTTTTGGAAAGCAGTATCAGAAACATCTTTACCAGAGTCCTTGGAACAAAATTTACAAATGTGGAAAACACGTATGCCAGTTGAAAAAGACTTAGGTTCTAACATTTTATTTAATGAATATAATTTTTCTATTGTGATGCACGCATTAAATCTATTTGATACAGATAAGATACTAGAACAATATAACCATCTTCCTCCAGATGCCCATGAATTTGCTGAACGAAAATGTCAAGAGAAAATTAATTTTGATCAAATAAAAGCTATTCCGCATAAAATGATGTTAGGCCTTTTGCGGACACTAGTATGAGAATATTTGCCTTTGGATGTAGCTTAACACAATACTTTTATCCTACCTGGGCTGATATATTAATTCATCAGTATAGGAATAAAGGTTGGCACGGATCTAACTGGGCTAAAAGCGGCGCAGGTAATATGTATATTAACATGCGGTTGTGGGAAGCAAATTCTATACATAAGTTTACAAAAGATGATATAATCTTATTACAATGGTCAAGTATGTTTCGAGAAGACCGGTATCATATGGGACACGGTTGGTGGACGCCTGGAAACTTTCATCAAAGCGCAATGGAAGACGAAGCATTCCAACTTAACAATTATCAATATACAAGCAAATGGCAATGGGCCGACATGGTACACTGTACTATGAGAGACTGTAGTCTTATATCGTCAACACATAAAGCACTAGACTCAATTGGCTGTAGAGTTATTACAACTAATTTTAGAGATCCTCTAGAAGGTTGGGAAGAACAAGCACTTACATTTAACAAACAAAATCCAAAACTTGAGTTAGAAGATGTACGGGCAATACTTGAAGTATACAAGAAAGATATAGAAACTAGTGTACCTCCAATCTTAAATGCTTTAGAGTTTGGAGTTAACGAAGAATTTTTTGACACAAGACCTAAAAGTGTTCCTAGTAGAAGATCCGAACACCAACATATGCTAAACCCAGAAGTTCACCCGTTAACACACGAAGCGGCAGGGTTTATTGAAACCTACATAGAGGATTTAGATTCTGAAACAAAAGATTTTGTTGAAACTTGGAAGAATAAATTAATAGACAACGACCCTATATACTTAGAAGATTTACAATGGTTTAATTCAGATAAAGTAGGTTGGTCAGATGATAGATGGAGACCCTAATGACACCCCCGGTAATTGGACTAGATAGAGACGGAACCATAAATGAAGACATTGGCACATATGTAACAAAGCCTGAAGATTTCAAACCTATTGAAGGAAGTTTAGAAGCAATAAGACTTATTAGAGAAAAAGGATACGATGTCGTTATTCTTACTAATCAAGCAGGAATTACAAAGGGAATTATGGACGCAGTTGATGTAGATCTAGTTCATAATTATATGCTAGAGTTGTTAGGAAACATTGGCTGTAAGAGTATCAACGGATTATATTATTCTACAACTAATTTAAAAGATGATATCTATGCTAAACCTAATACCGGAATGTTTAAGAGAGCAACTGCCGAAGTAGGATGCGATTGGAAAAACGGGTTATACGTAGGAGATAAGATATCTGACCTTAAGGCCGCTGTAAAAGCAAAAGCAAAACCAGTACTAGTAAGAACAGGATACGGACAAGAAACTGCTAAAAAATTAAACACATTTGCTAATAAAGATTTAAAAAAGCAAACTGAGGTATTTGATAACTTGTATCAGTTTGCCCATAGTCTAACTAATTTATCTTAAATCTACTAACTCTCCATATATGTTCTAAACGATAAATACAATATGGAGCATGAATCATGAATAAACTTTTATCTAGTCTCTTTTCAAAGGGTGCGAACAATACAATATCATTACCGGATAGATCTAGCTTCAGTTACAAGGGTAACTGGATAGGTGTACACTATAATACTATAATGGACGAGTTCCATTTAGGTGATTTTAGCAGTGCTGTATATCAAATAACAGTTGAATATGATTCAAATGAAAAAGAAATTATGCAACTTAGTGTAGTTGCTAGACCAGATAGAGCAGTAGCATCAATTTTTGGTAGATCAACTATTAACCAAGAATTAGTGAATCTAAGTGTTACAGTGGACCAAAGTAAAGTACAGATTAAAGCTGAACCTTCAAACAGGATATACGCTGGCGCAAAGTTAATATTTCATGCTACATATGCTAAAACAATTCATCAGCTTACGCCGCCGGCATTTGTCGCGGACGTATCCACTGAGGTATCAGATGGTATAAATACATTTGATAGTATAGACAATACGATGGATGATACAACAATAACATTTGATAAGGTGTAAAAATGGCAAAATCAACAATTAATATAGGACTAGCGGCAAACGACGGGACAGGTGATACCCTTCGTGGCGCAGGTACAAAATTAAATGCTAATACAGATGAGCTGTATAACGCATTAGGTGACGGAACAAATATTAAAGACATTGTGAACTCAAGTTTAGAGCTTGATGTTCCAAATGATGACAGTAAAATTAACAAAGTTTCATTTCATGTAGCAACAACTAACCAACTGAATCAAATTAGCGCAAGCACCTATCACGGCGCATTACTACACAATCACCAAGTAGGCACAGTCCAGGTAGCTCATGCGGGAGCTTGGCATAAATTGCTACTAGATGCCAGCGGCGGCGCAATTACAAATTACACCGATCCTTTAGCATCTGTTGCTTACACCGGCAACATTAACAGTCTTACAGATGTTGATACAGTATCTCAAGCACCACAAACAGGTAACGTTCTAAAATGGGACGGCCAAAAATGGGCACCAGGAACAGACGTTGCTGAAGGCGGAAGCGGTCTTGACGCTGATACACTTGATGGATTTGATAGTTCCTACTTTACAAATTATAATAATTTAAACAATAAACCTACTATTCCAACATCACTGTTAAATTTAAGCATCACAGATGGATCAAGTGGACAGGTTCTAACTGCTGGCGGCGACGGAACATTTAGTTTTACAACAGTTTCATCAGGTAGTGTTCAAGATATTTTCCAAACAGTAGATAGTGATAACGGATCCGCTACAGCAAATAGCGCAACAGATACATTAACAATCTCAGGCGGTACTAACATTGCAACATCAATGGTAGGAGATACGCTAACAATTAATTATGTTGGTTCACCTAACTCTGGTGAAGCTAACCAAAATGCTTTCTCAAGTGTACAAGCAGATAGCGGATTAGCAGAAGCAGATAATACAACAGATACATTAACAATCGCAGGCGGAACAGGTATTACAACTTCAGTTTCGGGCGATACAGTGACAATTGCATCATCAGGCGGAGCTTTAGGTGATAATTCAGATGTTACACTAACATCGCCAAGTACAGGATCAGTAATTGTATGGAATGGTACTGCGTGGGTTGATACACAAACATCAATTGACAGAATGGCTTATCCCGCTATTACTACATTAGTAGTTACAGCTGATAATTCAAATGGTTACAAGTTTGATCAATATGGCAATACTGAAGATCCAATAATTTTTGCTTTGAACGGAGCTACAATAGCATTTGATCTAAACGACAGTAGTTTAGCAAGTCATCCATTCCAGATTGAAACTAGTGGCGGACAATCATATAGTACCGGACTAGTACATGTATCACCGGCTGGAGTAGTATCAACTGGCACCGCGGCAAATGGACAAACAAGTGGTACACTATATTGGAAAATTCCAGCTAACATTAGCGGAAACTACGCATATCAATGTACAGTACATAGCGCAATGCGCGGAACGATTACAATTAAACAGATGAGTGCAATTTAAGGTAAACTATGGCAGTAATTAATGATAAATTCCAATCACAAAACGGATTTGAAAGTCCTAACTTTACAGTAGACACTACTGGTAGACTTACGACTCCAGTTATTAACGTTCAAAGTATTTTGTTGAACGGAACTCCGTTTGTGGCTTACGTCCCGCCAGAAGATGTACCAGGTGACGATACAGGTGTACAGGTTACAAATAGCTTTGAAAGTCTTGCTGTAACTGGAGGAATTTTAAAAGTTACATATTTAGGTAGCTCAGCACTTTCTGTAATTGATGGCAGAGTTATTGTCAATAGTATTGGAGCAATACCAGGCTCAATAGATAATGTAGACATAGGATACAACACACCCGGACAGTTAATGGCATATACAATTGATATGACAACTGCTCCTGACAGTACAGCTAGTAATATCAATCTCAATGGCGCAAGCCTCAACGGAGACGTAAATATTGCAGATAATGTTGTATTACAAAATGAACCTACTAAAACAACACACGCAACTAGAAAAGGATATGTTGACGCAACGGCAACTGCCCTTGCTGTAGCATTTGGAGCATAAAGAATGGCTAAGAAAAAGATTTACGATTATAGATTTTATCCAGGATTAGGGATAGATGACAACACATATCCTAACGCCTACGCATTGCTTACACTTAATAAAGAATTTATTAAAAAAGAAGTAGCGGCCTGGATACAAGCACAGGTAAGTGCAGGAGCGACAGGGTTTGTAGGTTACAATTATAATGCTGAGAAATGCGAACGTGATACAGGATATAATATTGATGCTTACGCATTTGATTTAAGATATACTGGAAATGAAGAAACTACACGCATAGCAAACACATACTGGGAAGACGATGTTGCTCAAGTAGACGGAGACAGAGTAGCAGAAATTAAAGCAAAAGAATTTACACGTGACTTAATTAATAATCATGTGTTTACTAACAGTCCACAGTCAACACCGTACCAGGGAAATGTAGCACAAGTAACAAATAGTACAAACGGTGAAGCAAACGCAAGCCAAGTAATCCAAACACTAGTAGGAATTGTTGTAGATGTGCTTACTTCAGGCACAAGCGCACTGCCAACATTTCAAAGAAAAGGTCTAGGACATGTTAGATTTTTAGGTAACTATGATTCAAGTGACTTACTTATTATAACAAACACAACTGACGCAACTGTAATATATAACTTTACAGATGAGTTAAAAGGTGGTGTAGTAACTCGTAAAAACGATGTAACACCAAGAGATTCAAGTGGATATATTGAAAAATACGATTCAGTTAATGCTAACGAAAACGCAGATGATGATTTCCCAAAATATTTACAAGTAACTGATAGTATTACAGTATTAGATTTAAAATTCAATACCGAAAGCATGAGTGAATCAGATGAACTACAAATTTTTGTAGATTCACCGGTACAAACAACAAGACCATTTGATTTTGGTACAGATGCTATTGAACGTATGCGTGTTGCTCAACCGCTATCTATGCTTGATGCTGACTTTGAGTACGGCCTACAGCCTACAAAATGGTCAGCAATTGGAATGATGCGTGGTTATCCAAGTGTGTATGAATTACCTGGTACTGACACACAGGTTTTAAGTGTTGTAACAGATGCTTCGGCAGGTACAGACGGAATTGGTGCTTCATTAATTACTGTAACCACACTAGGCGCTCACGGATTTGAAGCAGGCACTCCTATCACAATCAAAGCACTTGAGGATGGAGTTGTTGGAGCGGCTAGAGCAGAAGGTTCTTTTGTAATAACAACAGTACCAACAAATAATTCATTTACATTTTACGCTAAAGCAAAAGTTGGTACGACCAATGGACAAGTACTATCAACAACTTATACACAGTTACGTAAAGGTGCTTTTTATACTGGGGCTAGTGTAGGCCAACCACAGTTCTTTGTATTCAGTAACGGTACAGCAGGCACCATGACACTAGCACTGGGTGTACAAGCGGCTGAAAATAGATTAGCATTTACAGGCGATGTGCCAGAAGTGGGTGCGCCAATCGATGATCCAGCATTTCCAGTAGGTACACAAGTAACAGGTATTACTAGTACTCCGGATGGAAACGCATTAGCAATGCAATTATCAAGTGACATCAGTCCAGGCAATACAAGTTTTACAGTTGGTGATACATCTGGTATTGTGCCAGGATTGGCAGCAAACAACGGCGATGGTGATGCTATCTTTGTTAACACAGTAGTTGGAAGTACTGTAACAATGAGTGGAGCATTTACCACATCTATTACAAGAAATACAGAAACGTACACAGGAGTATCAGGAACACAAACAGCACCCGCAGGTGCTAACGCTCAGTTTGATATTAACAGAAACGGAGTGACTTATACAATTTCAGCAGTTTCTCAAGCAGGTTCAGGATATAAAAACGGCGATGTAATACTTATCGGCGGCGACGATTTAGGAGGTCAAACTCCTGCAAATGATGCTACAGTAGTTGTTACAGCAGTTAACGGAACCGGTGGAGTTACAGCGGCATCAGTAGATGGTACAGCATTAAGTGGGTCTATAGCATATGCTAGTGTGACAGAAACATATAACAATGGTTCTGGAACAATAGGATCAACAACATTTGATATCCAATATGAAAATAACGGTTACACAACTGTAGATATTAATTCACCTAACGACTCTACTGGATTTGCTATAAATGACAGACTTAGAATCACAGGCGATTCACTATTAGGAGGTTCAGGGTCACCTGGAAACGTAGCGGCAGGCGGCAATGACTTTGTAGGTAAAGTAACAGCAGTCGGTGGCGGCGGATCAATTACAACTTTAGAGCCAGATAATAGTGGCTGGAGTATTGGTACTCCTCCAAGTCAAACTAGAAACTACAGCTTTGGCGGCGGTAACCTATCATTTACAGGCGGTTCAGGAACAGGATTTGAATTTAGTATTAATGTTACCGGAACTACCTACAGTATTCAATATGCTGGAAATGCAGGAACAGGATACAATACAGCTGACACATTAGTTTGTGCTGGTAGTGATATGGGCGGTGCTAGTCCTGCTAACGATTTATACCTAAGAGTTGTTTCAACAGACGGTGTAGGTGGAATTACTGATGTACGTCTAGAAGGCGCAGATGTATCTTCAATCCCAACAGCATTCAACGGCGGATCGTTTGAGAGTAAGTCACTAACAGTATTAGCTGGTACAGGAGCAGACTTTAATATTACTAACGACGGTAATGCTTATAGTGTTGAGATAGCAACAGCAGGTACAGATTATCACGTAGATCAAACATTTACAGTTGGAGGTGACACCTTAGGAGGAGCAACACCAACTAATGACGCTACAATTACAATTACAGCAGTTGGAGGTACAGACGGTAGTATAGGTTCAGCAACAGTAGCAGGATCAGCACCAGCACTACCAACAGACTTTTCAGCAGTAGCAGGTGCTAACCAAGCACACGCAGGTGCTGGCGCTACTTTTGATGTAACAAGAACAGCTGGAGTTTACACAGTGGCACTTAATACTTTCGGAGCAGACTATGAAGTTGGTAACGAAATTATTATCGCAGGGACAGACTTAGATGGAGCGGCACCGGCAAACAGTGCTACCATTACCGTAGCATCAATTGACGGCAGTGGTGGAATATCCACGGTCACTATAGCTGGAACAGGCGCAGGCGGTGGATCGTTAAACTTAGTGAACGCAGTTACACTTACTGATTTTTCAACTACTAGTATTACTACAGGAAGTAGTGTAGATTTTGAAGCACTTGCTACAATCGAGATTATTTGGCCTTACTCACACGGAATTGTTCCGGGCGATACATTTATTATTGATGTAGCATCAGATGATGGTAACAACAATCATACATTGGCATCTGGATCGTTTATTGCTACACAAATACCTACAACTAAAATAGTAAGATATAACGCAAGAGCACCAGGTGCGATTGCTGAATTTACAGGAGATAGTACCGAGGATAGAATCCAAGGTCAAGTTTACTTGCGTCCAGACAGTTTCTTTATCCACAGACCGTATGATGGCGGCGTACAGCTAGGAACAGGTGGACCACAACACGGTGCTCAAGCAATTAGACAGAGTAAAAAGTATATTAGATATCAGTCAGGTAAAGGTATTATGTACACAACAGGTGCGCTATTTGCTCCTAGTTATGATGTAAGAAGTGTTACATCAACAGGTACAGAACTTGGTTCTACAATTACTATTGTTACTGATGATAATGATCATGGTGCGCAGGTTGGCGGCAAGGTAAGAATTATTGGTGCTGAGACAGCAGGTTATAACGGTGAATATACAGTCACCCAAGTTGTAGACGAACGTACTATTAAATGTCTGAATTCACGCAGATTAG